>Ga0268262_10000037_pt1 | contig 144403 bp, 115 predicted proteins | sample TergutNc150P3_FD_190354 | JGI IMG/M metagenome (GOLD analysis project Ga0268262, IMG submission 190354) | Nasutitermes corniger P3 segment gut microbial community from laboratory colony in Florida, USA - Nc150 P3 (SPAdes) (version 2) | ecosystem: Host-associated > Arthropoda: Insects >...
CCCCATTCTCCATAATTGCCTTATTCACAAAGTCCATGTGGTATAATTTTTCCCAATGGTTTATGTTTAATGTTCCTTTTGTAAGATGAATTGCCAAAATACAGCAATTCTCGTCTTGTTCATTATTGGCCATGTCGTACCATTCAGCAAAAATTTTACGGAGTTTAATCCTTATTTCGGCGTTTTTCGGGTCTAATACCCAACCGAGATTTTTGCCAATTCCAATTGCTGTAAACATCTCAGGGCTTGTCGCAATTGAAACCTCCGTATTTTGAGCGATTTGCCGCATTTTGTTTGATTTCCCATGAATAGAATTATATTCTCATTTTATATTATACAATAATCCGAAAACAAAAATTTAACAATTTTTATCATTTTTATTTTTTTATCCATATTTAACAGATCATTAAGTCTTTCTGACAATGTGCGGAAGCGTAATCATGAGGTCTCCGGTTCGATTCCGGAAGACGGCTTTTATTAGCGGGTAGTATTTAGTGGATAGTATTTAGCAGTTTAAAATTTCGCTTCTTTTACTATCCACTACCTACTACCCACTAACCACTTCCCTTACACCTTAAACCGTGACACTTCACGAATCAGAGAATCAATGCCCTGGCGGTTTTTGCCGCTTATCTCGTTGACATGGTTCACCGCCGTGTTGATTTGATTCGCGCCTGAAGCCATTTCTTTCATGCCGCCTGTAATTTCCTGAGTTGCCTTTTCAAGATTGACGCTCTCCTGTATAACTTCCTTTGCGCCTTCAAGCATCTGATGGGACGCTGTTTTCACCTGCCGCGTTATTTCTTTCACTTCGCTCATGCCCTCAAGCACCTGCTTGCTTCCGGTAGTCTGCTCCTCCATTGATGTGCGGATGCTCTCCTCCTGAGCCGCGACTGTTTTAACGCTTGAGTCAATAGCCGCGAATTTGCCAAGCACATTTCCTGTGGATACCGTTATCTTGTCGATTGACTCTTTTATCTTTTTAAGAACAGTACTGATCGTCATGGATTGTTCACTGGAACTTTCAGCTAATTTGCGAATTTCATCCGCGACTACGGCAAAGCCTTTTCCGGCGTCTCCTGCATGGGCGGCTTCTATAGCTGCGTTCATTGAAAGCAAATTTGTCTGACTTGCAATGCTTTCCATTACAGCGTTAATCTCCATAAGCCCTTCGGACTCGCGGGCTATTTCCTTAATGTCCGACGCCACTTCTTCAAGACCGGCGCGTCCCACTTCTGATGATTCTTTTAATATTTTCACATTTTTCGCGTTATTAACAAGCGTTCCGGTAACTAAAGTGATATTCTCCATCATTTGTTCAATGGCGGTCGAGGCTTGTGCAACATGAGCGCTTTGGTTTTCTATATGTTCATTGAGTCTGTTAATGTTTATTGTAAGCTGTTCCATAGTCGCGTGAGTTTCGCTGACACTCGCGCTCTGGTTTATAACCCTCCCTTTGATGCTTTGAATATTGGCGTTAATCTGGTTTACCGCAGCGGCAGTCTCGCTCATATTACCGGCAAGATCGTTTCCGATTCCTGTTAATGTCGCCGCTTCCTTTTTTACATTTACGACAAGGTTTTTGATTTTATCAATTGTAAAATTAAAATTCTGGGCAAGATCGCCTATTTCGTCTTCTGTATTGATATTGACGCCTTGCGTAAGGTTGCCGTCAGCCGCTATTTTAAGGGTATCGGCTACTTTATTGATTTGTTTTGTAATGTACGACGTAATAATTAACGCCAGCATAACGCTAGCGATTATCGCGACAATGATAACCGCTATGATAATACGTTCAAACATTATGCCTAAATTGGTGTTTTCTATTATTATTTCGTTAAGCAATTCGCCGTACCGGGTTTCTATTTCTTCTAAGTCTGATATTACTTCAATTGTTTTAGGATAAATATCTCTTACTAAACTTTTAACCGCTTTATCTTTTTCATCATTACCCAGATGCTCAATAATTTCCCTCGCTTTATTATGAATGAAATTATGAGGTTCAACGACATTATTGAGCAGTGAAACAGCCTCTTCATCAGTCACTTCATTTCTTTCTTCACTGAGAATATATTTGCCTAAAGAGCATGAGGAAGAATCAAGCGAACCGGTAAACGGCACTCCGGCATACACAGTATTGGACAATCCCTGTATCCAGATAAAGTGCGCATTTAGTATTGACGTTATACTCATTCTTATTTTTGATAAATGAAGAATATCTGCGGATGAAGACGTCAGCTTCAAATTGCTGAAAAATCCCACTATGCCAAGAATAACACCTATTGCGACAATAATAAAAAAGCCGCCAAAAAGTTTCGTACGAATTTTCATTTTTTTCTCCCTCTCGTTTTCATTTCCGAGATAATTTTGGTTCCATAAATATTCCCCACAAGCGTGTTAAATAAAACGTATAGAGGAATCGCTGATTATAAGATAAAATATTATTTATATTTTTTATAATAAAAAATTAATAAATATACGAGTTTTCAAAAATAAAATTAACCACGAACCACACGAACACCACGAACCTATCCTCCAAAATCTTGTGATTGTTCGTGTTGGTTCGTGTGGTTCGTGGTAGAAATTTTAAATTAATCGAAGTTCAAGCGTGTCTTTCCCATCTAGTTCAAAGAGGGCGGTTTTTTCCATGCAGGAAACTTCATACGCGCCTTTAAAGCCTTCCAGTTTTATGCAGCCGTTTGCGTCTGTGCGTCCGTTTATTACAGTGCGCCATTCGTTTTTTATTTTGTCGCGTAACGCATTGTACGCGGGTTTTTCGCTGTTATCGGTGCGAAGGAAGCCTGCCGGCGCGTGGAGCCATGAGTCGTCTGAGCCTGACCATGTCGTAATTGCCTGCACTTTGGGGTGAGAGAAAAGTATCTCGTACATTTCAACTATTTCACGCATTTGGCGGTCTTCTCCTTCGGGAGTAGTAGGCCATATTTCCACCTGCCAGTCGTTAAGGTCAACTATGTGCGGCGGCATTATATCGCCTGAAATCAATGTGTTTTCAGTAAAATGCAGGGGCAGACCGAAACGGGAAAAACGCTCAAGCACATTGCGTATCTTTTCCGCCCTCCAATAACCCTGATGCTGGTGCGACTGTATGCCGATTACGTCAATCGGGATACCCGCCTGCAGGCACTTATCTATCAAAATTTCATAATCAAGCGATATATCAAAATCATTTAACAGCAACACCGCATTAGGATTCGCCCTTTTTGCAGCTTCAAAAACTTCCTTTACTATCCGAATCTGTCCGTATTCTTTGCATATTCGCGTTATGGCGTTGTCGTATTTGTCAAATATCGGCATTATGACAACTTCGTTAATCACATCCCACATATCGATTAATCCAGCAAAGGATGATACGTCACGCTCAATCCGCTCTATTACTTTCTTTAATATTTCCGTGTTGGAATAATTCATAAGCCACGGGGCGCAGACCGTATGCCAGCACAGAGGATGTCCTTTTAAAGTTATGTTTCTCTCAGCGAACCAGCGCGCTCCGGCCTTTAAACGCCTCTCATCGGTCTTGCCTTCCTGCGGCTCATAACGTCCAAGATAAAATGGCAGCGTCGTGTAATTGTTAATGGCAAAAAGCTTGTCAAGTTTTTCCTGTAAAAACGCCGCGCGTTTTTCATCTATCGCAGAACCGTCAGGGTTCCCTCCGGCAAGCTCTATGGCTTCAAAACCGCCGACTCCGAATAAAAACTGATGGCTTTTTTGCTCTATTTTTAACTCTTGATTTGCCGCAGGCTGTCCGTTTTCCGTAACAAGCCGCAGATTAACACCAGCCTTGCGATGATTAAGATTCGATTCCATTGTTCCTCCGGTTGTTTACCAGCTCTCCATTGCCGATTTAAAAGCGTTTTGTGAAGCGCTAATAATCTTCTCGTCAACACAGTAGGCAAAACGAAGCCAGCCGCTCTTGCCAAAACCGCTTCCGCCTACTCCTAAAATTAAATGTTTTTTAAGATGTTCGACAAACGCTTTATCGTCAGTTTCCTGCCTGCCTGTTCTGCTATTTGGGACTTTGCAGAATAGATAAAACGCCCCTTGAGGCATTGAGTATTCAATACCGGCGTTATTCAAAACTTTTACAAAAGCGTCACGCCGTCGCTCGTAAATGGAAACGTCTATCCGCGCTTCAGTAAGAGAGCCGACTAATCTTTGCATTAAAGCGGGGGCGTTTACATACCCCAGTATCCTTGTAGCGTAGATTAAACCGTTTAAAAGATCGTCCTTGCCGCTTGCGCTTGGGCTAACAGCGATAAAACCGATACGCTCGCCGGGAAGAGACAGGCTTTTTGAATATGAGCTGACTACAATAGATTCGCTGTAACAGCTTAAAACAGGCGGCACTTCAACGTTATACGCAATTTCACGGTAGGGTTCGTCTGATACAATATACGGAAAACGTCCGGTCTTTTTTCCGTGTTCAGTAAGAAGGGAAGAAAGACAGGCAAGGACAGAAGCGGAATAAACCTTACCTGTCGGATTGTTAGGTGAATTTATAAGGACTGCGGCGGTTTTTTCGTTTAACGCCGAGCCGATTGCGGCAATGTCCAAATTAAAATCGGCAAGAGAGTCAACTTCGACAAGTTTTGCCCCGTGGTTAGCGGTATAGGCGCGATACTCCATAAAATATGGACGCGGTACGATAATTTCATCGCCCGGGTTACAGATTGTCTTGAAGACCGCGTTAAGCCCCCCGGCGGCTCCCACCGCCATAATGATATGAGAGCCGTCAATGCTGACATTCTGCTCTTTGCAGACTTTTTTCGCCAGAGCCTCCCTGACATGGGGATAGCCTGCGTTTGGCATATACCCGTGGGAGCCTTTCGCGTCTTCCTGCGCCATTTTTACAAAAGCTTCGTGAAAGGCGGGGGGCGGGTCTATATCAGGGTTTCCAAGCGAAAAATCGAAAACCTTGTCTTCTCCATGCTGCTTTTTTAACTGTATGCCTTCCTCAAACATTTTGCGTATCGTCGAAGACGATGCAAGCGCATTTTTGATATTTTGTGCAATAGCCATTTTATTCTCCTTAAAAAACTAATCCGTTTTAAACTAATGTTCTTGCAGTACGTAAAATGTCTGCGAACACTCCTCCCGCCGTTACTTGAGCGCCCGCTCCCGGCCCTTTGATAACCATCGGTAGTTTTGAATAACGGTTTGTCGTAATAACTACAATATTATCACTGTCAACTAATGATCGGAACGGGCTGCCCTCCCCTTCTGCGCGGAAAGAAATCTTCGCTTTTCCTTCTTCTATTACAGCGATATAACGCAGTTGTTTGCCTTCAGCGGCCGCCTGCGCGCGGCGTTTTTCATAATCAGCGTCTGTTTTTTCCAACTCGCTGAAAAAAGCGTCGATGTCTTTTGCGCTAAAGCAGGCGGGAGGCAGGATAGGATCAATTTTTACGTTCTTAAACTCAATGTTCAGCCCACATTCCCTTGCGAGGATTAAAACTTTCCGCGCCGCGTCCATTGCGTTAAGGTCGTCTCGCGGATCCGGCTCCGTGTAGCCCTTCTCTTTTGCCTCGCGTACAAGGGCGGAAAAAGGCTTTGAACCGTCAAAATTATTAAAAATATAGCTTAACGTTCCCGATAACACCGCTTCAATTTTATTTACCTTATCTCCGGCGAGGAAAAGATCGCGTAATGTACAAATAACAGGCAATCCCGCGCCAACCGTACATTCATAAAGGTAGGGAATTCCCCTCTCCCTTGAATATGAAGTCAGCCGTTTGTAATAGTCCATAGAACCTGAGTTTGCTTTTTTATTCGGCGTAACAATCGGTATGGAATAGTGAAGAATTTTTTCGTATAAAGAGGCGATGTCTTCACTTGCGGTGCAATCACAAAAGCACGAATTGGGAAGATTAAACGACGCCATTTTCTCGATAAATTCCGTCGCGCCTTTTATGTTTGGCTCTATTTCTTGAGTGCCTTCAACTTTTCCTTTGGTAGTAAGCATTTTCCTTGTTTGTTTCGGATCAAGCCCGTCAAGTGAAAAGATCATTTTGTCGTAATCGGCGGCTCCTATTAAGTTAATCTTGAGCATATTGTCAGCTAACTTTTCGCGGTTGTCGGCGATTTGATCCAATAAAGTGCCGCCAATTAAACCTGTGCCAATAAGGAACAGATTGACAGAACGCTGATGAGAGAAAAAGAAAGCGTTGTGAATGGCGTTAAGCGCCTTGCCTTCGTCAGACGCTGATATAACCGCGGAAATATTTAACTCTGAAGAGCCTTGCGCTATTGCCACTATATTAATGCCGTTGCGGCCAAGGGCATGGAAAAATTTACCTGAAATCCCCGATGTGTTCTTCATTGCCGAACCTACAACGGCGATTATTGAGAGGTCTTTTTCTATAATCGGGTTTTCAATAGAAAAACTTTTAATTTCATTAGCAAACTCTTCTTTTAACGCGGCGTCGGCGCCTTGTATGTCCTCGGGCTGAACCGCGAAACAAATAGAGTACTCGCTGGAACTCTGCGAGATCAGCATAACGTTGATTCCTTTACGCGCAAGAGAACCGAATACGCGGGCTGAAAAACCGGCGACTCCGACCATGCCCGTGCCTTGAATTCTTACAAGCGCAATTTGATTTATGGAACTTATTCCGCGAATAGGATATTTTCCCGGAGCGGCTTTAGCGGTAATTTTTGTGCCGTTGCCTTTTGGATTAAAGGTATTGCGGACATAAATGGGAATATTTTTTTCAAGCGCCGGTTTGACCGACGGCGGGAAAATTACCCTCGCGCCAAAGTGGGAAATTTCTATCGCCTCGTTATAAGCAATTTCATCTATAAGAAACGCGTTCTTAACCTGATCGGGATCAGCAGTTAACATTCCGTTAACATCAGTCCATATCTCAAGCTTCTTTGCGCCAAGAGCGGCTGCAAAAACTGCGGCACTTAAATCGGAACCGTCCCGCCCGACTGTGGTCGTATATCCGTCCATAGTAGAACCAATGAACCCTGTTACAACCTGCACCGTTTTCTTTACATTTTTAAAATAAGCTTTAATATTTTCTTCAGTTTCCTTTTTTAAAACTTCCGCTTTGCCGAAATTAGAGTTAGTTTTAACAAGCTCCCGCGCGTCCAAAAATGAAGCTTTAATATTATTCGCCGTAAAAATGGACGAAATAAGATTTGCGCTGAGTCTCTCTCCGAAACTCATAACTAAATCCTGGCTGCGCAAAGATAATTCGCCCAACAATGTTATTCCATCAAGAATCTGCGACAGAAGAGTTATATTGTCTTCTATTTCTTTAACTGCGTTCTTGCGGTCTGTACCCTTTAAAAAATGCGCGGCGCAGTCTTTATGGCGCGTACAGAGGTCTTCCAATTGTTTCTTGCATGACTCGCCGCGTACGCTGGTATTTGCCATTTTAATAAGCGCGTCAGTCACCCCTGAAAACGCGGAAACAATTACCGCGCTTACATTTCCTGAATATTCTTTGTCATTTAGGATTCCGATAATTTGCTCGATCCCTTTTGGGCTTCCAACGGACGAGCCTCCAAATTTTAACACTAACATAATTTTACTCCCATTGAATAATACTAAATTTTTCTTTATTTTTACAATAGCAAGTGATGAAAACATGGCAAAAACTGAATCCGATGTAAAAAGAATCTATCTTGATTGGGCGGCCTCTTCCCCTTATTCAAGAAGCGATAATTCCGCTCTGTTTGGAAATCCATCGTCGCATCACCGCGAGGGCCGCTATGCAAAACAGGCTCTTGAAGAAGCAAGAAAGCGGTGCGCGGCTGTTTTGAACGTGCCTCCTGAAACGCTGTACTTTACGTCGGGCGGAACCGAATCCAACGGCATCGCGCTCTTTTCTAATCTGACGCGCCCGGGAAAAGGAAGGGTAATTTCATCTCTCGCGGAACATTCCTCCGTCAGGGAAGGAATGAAAACTTTGGATAAAGCGGGGAAATCCACCGGCAGTATTACTGTTGATTCTACAGGAAGAGTGACAGCCGAAACTTTTGCAAAAGCGCTTGATAAATACGGCGACGTTCGCTTTGCGGCGGTCATGTCGGTAAACAACGAGACGGGAGCCGTAACCGATATTGCTTCTTTAATTGATGTAATAAAAAAAAGAACGGTGTCCGCGCCCATACATTTTCACTGCGATCTTGTGCAGGCAATTGGAAAAATACCGATTGACATTTCAAAATGGGAAATTGATTCAGCCTCAATAAGCGCCCACAAAATTTCCGGTCCTCGCGGGATTGGACTTTTATACTTGAAAAAACCTTTGGAAGTGTTTTACTCCGGAGGCGGTCAGGAGAAAGGGATAAGGGGCGGAACTGAAAACACTCATGGAGCCATAGAACTTGCAAACTGCCTTACACAGTACGCAAACACAGAAACAGTGCAGCTTGAGTATGCGCGCGCAAAAGCCAGATGGAAAAAACTGATTGCCTCTCTGTCGGCAATGGAACGCTGCGCCTTCATTCCCTCCTGCCGCGCTCCCGAAGACGGCAGATTTTCTCCCTACATATTACAAGCCGCATTTAAAAACATTCCCGGCGAAGTTATGGCTCGCGCCCTTGACGATTTAGGTTTTGCGGTTTCCACAGGATCGGCTTGTTCATCATCGTCTGTCGAACGCCCCGTCCTTGCCGCAATGGGTATTGAAGAAAATTTAAGAATCGAAGGCATACGCATCTCCCAGGGGTACTCTACCACAGATGAAGAAATCGATCTTTTTCTTGAAGCAGTCGCGGAGGTGTTAAAATTTCTATAAGCAATTGGCTTTTAAAACCCGCGGAACTTACCCTTAAAGGCGATAACAAAAAAAGTTTTGAAGGAGCGTTAAAGCACAATATAAAACAACTGCTATCTGAAACAGGCGGCATAAAGATAAAATTCACAGCCGGACGTTATTACATTCAAGCCCCTGAAGAAAAATCACAGGAGATAGAAAATGTTCTTTCTCATTTAATTGGAATTTCAGGCTGGGCAAAAATTACCGCCTGCGAAAAAACTCCCGCCGCCGTTCTTGCCGCCTGTGTTGAAGAGGGAAGAAAACTGTGTCAGAGAGGGGTAAAAACTTTTAAAATTGACGCCCGAAGGACGGATAAAAGTTTTCCTGTTACCTCTTACGAGTTATGCTGTAACGCGGGAGATGCGGTTACGGATGCGTTTAACGAATTGAAAGTTGATATTCACGCTCCCGATGATATTATAAAAATTGAAATCCGCGAAAAAGCGTTAGTTTATTCAGGCGGCAAAAAAGGATTGGGCGGCCTGCCTGTAGGAACCGCAGGAAGAGGGATGTTATTGTTATCGGGGGGAATTGATTCCCCCGTCGCGGGGTTTATGATGGCGGCGCGGGGAATGACTATTGACGCTATTCATTTTCACTCCTATCCCTATACTTCTTTGGAAGCAAAACAAAAAGTCATCGAACTTGCAAAAATAACAGGCGCGTATTGCATGGGAATAAATCTCTACATTTTGAATTTTACCAAAACTCAGATGAGAATAAAAGAACGCGCCCCCGTTCAATGGACAACAATCCTGTTACGCATGGCAATGATGGAAGCCGCTGAAAAAGCCGCGCAAAAAATAAAATGCAAGTGCCTGATTACGGGCGAAAGTTTATCGCAAGTTGCAAGCCAGACGATAGAAAATTTAACATGCACTCAAAGCAGGATAAAACTTCCTGTTATTCGCCCTTTGATTGGTTTCAACAAGGAAGACATTATAAAAAAAGCAAGACAAATCGGCACCTTTGAAATTTCAATACAACCCTATGAGGACTGCTGTACGCTTTTCACCCCTGAACACCCCGTGTTACACGGCGATGTTACGGAGGCGAATGAATTGTATGAAAAACTGGAGCTTGAGCCTCTTATTGATGAATCACTTGAAGGTTATGAATTTGTTAAATAATTTTTACCACGAACCACACGAACAGGGAGCGAACCTAGAGAGCGGCGAGATTTTCAATAAATATGCGCAAAGTAAATAGCTGGAAGGGATAAGGGGGTTTTTGTTCGAGGGCTCAGCTTGAATTTCACGATAAGATAACGAACAAGAACCCCCAAAATATAATGCTCTCGTCTTACTCTTTTATAAGTGGTAAGCTCAAATCCTTCTTGGTTCGTGTTGGTTCGTGTGGTTCGTGGTTAAATTCTTTTAAATCATCTAAAGAAAAGAAACATTGATCCCTGAATAGTCATTGTCTATTTTAAGTGAATCAAGTATCTGAGAAATTTGTCCGCGATGATGAGTGTTGTGAACGACAAGCTGGCTCAGCATGAATGACAATGGCACTGTAGCGGGATTTCCCCCATACCATTCAACTTTTACGGGCAGATTAAGATCAGACTCGCTTAAGCTTTCAGCCATACCGACATAAGCCGCGTCAACAGTATTTATCACGGATTCCAATTCTTTCCACTGCGCGGCGCTTAACGTTCCTTCCGGCAGTTTGGGAAGCGCTTCAATCGCGGAGATTGCCTTTAACGCCGAGGCATTGCCGCTCAAAGAGGCTTTATACATCCCAAGGAAAAATCTTGTTCCCCCAATAATATGCCTGAACAGCCCTGTAAGGCTCCCGTAGAAACTTCCCCTGTCTTTTTCCCGCTCGTCATTGGTCATTTTATCCATGAGTCCAAAAATAGTTTTGTTTCCCGCCTGATTGTATTTGGCGTATATTTTCGCTTCGTTCATGTTTTTCTCCTTTTGGAATATTATAGCATATAATCATTTTTTTCGAAAGAGCTCACACGAAGATCACAAAGGTACAAAGATCACAAAGAGGAATTAGGGGTTTTTGTCCGTTATCTTATCGTAAAGATCACGCATAGCCTTAAAACAACAACACCCTCTTCCCTCTTCTTTGTGATCTTCTCTTCCTTCGTGATCTTTGTGTGAAATTCTTGCCAATTAATTCCTAAAACTGTGAATAGGCGCGGGAATCCTTCCACCACGGTTAATGAAAGCGTCGCTCTTCGCGGCGTTAACCGCCATTATCGGGGAGCCTCCCAGAAGGCCACCGAACTCCGCCCATTCGCCTGATTTTTTGCCGGGGACGGGAATTACGCGCACTGCGGTTGTTTTATTGTTCACCATGCCTATTGCCATCTCGTCGGCGATAATTGCGGCGATGGTCGCCGCTGACGTGTCGCCGGGGAGGGGAATCATGTCCAGCCCTACGGAGCAGACGCAGGTCATCGCTTCAAGTTTATCAAGGGAGAGAGAGCCGTTTTTGACCGCCGCCACCATGCCTTCGTCTTCTGAGACGGGAATAAACGCGCCGGAAAAGCCGCCTACATGGGTAGACGCCATTACGCCGCCTTTTTTTACCATGTCGGTTAACATCGCAAGGGCGGCGGTCGTTCCGTGGGTACCGGCGGCTTGTAGACCTATTTCTTCAAGTATTCGCGCAACTGAGTCCCCTACCGTGGGAGTCGGCGCAAGTGAAAGATCCAAAATGCCGAAGGGGACTCCTATGCGGCGCGCGGCTTCAAATCCGACAAGCTGTCCCATTCTTGTTATTTTAAAAGCTGTCTTTTTTATAGTGTCAGCTAACGCGTCAAAACTCATTTCACGGCAGTTTTCAATCGCGGCTTTTATTACACCGGGTCCGGAAACTCCAACATTAAGTACGCTCTCCGCCTCCCCTACCCCATGAAAAGCTCCCGCCATAAACGGGTTATCCTCAGGCGCATTGCAGAAAACAACTAATTTAGCGCAGCCGATGCCTGATTTGTCAGCGGTCGCCTCGGCTGTTTTTTTTATTATTTCGCCCATAAGACGCACCGCGTCCATGTTAATGCCGCTCTTAGTAGACGCGACATTTACTGAAGCGCAGGTTCTTTCCGTCGCGGAAAGCGCGTCGGGCAAGGACTTAATCAATTTTTCATCGCCCGATGAAATCCCCTTTTGAACAAGAGCGGAAAAGCCGCCGATAAAATCAACGCCTAATTCTTTCGCGGTTTCATCAAGCGTTTTAGCAAACGGCGTATAATTTTCATTCTCGCACGAAGCTGCGACAAGAGCTATCGGCGTAACGGATATACGCTTGTTGATTATTGGAATGCCGTATTCAGTTTCAATATCACAGCCAGTTTTAACAAGCGGACCTGCGACACGCAAAAGTTTTTCACGTATCTTCTTTCGCGTAACATCTCCCGTAGAGCCAATACAATCCAGCAAAGAAACACCAAGCGTTATGGCGCGTATATCCAACTTGTAGCGCATAAACATATCAACAGTTTCTTTAATTTCAAACGGCGTAAATAACATAATTCCCTTTTTTTATTCTACCACGAACCACACGAACACCACGAACTTTTCGCACATATCTTGTAGTCGTTCGTGTTGGTTTGTGTTGGTTCGTGGTAAAATTTCTTTTTCATCATATCCTATGCATTGCCGAAAAAACTTTTTCATGCATCAAGCTGATGCTTACATTTAACGTATCACCAAGGGACGCGAGTTCTTTCTTTATTTCTTCCAGCGCTTTGGAACAGGAACTTAAATTGATCATCATCATCATTACAAAGTTGCCGCTTAAAACAGTCTGAGAAATATCTTCGATATTGATATTCCGTTCCGCCAAAAACGCAGATACTTTCGCTATTATTCCAACCTTGTCCGTTCCTACAACCGTAATTATGGCGTTCATAGGCTTCTTAGAATCCTCTCCGCTTCCGCTTTACCGGAATAATTGGGGTTTCGGCTAACTAAATCCTGCAAATAACGTTTCGCGTCCGCGTTCTGCCCAAGCGATACGCAGGTCATTCCAAGCTCATACATGGCATCCCAGTTGTCAGGCGCAACACGCAGTACCGCTTGATAGGCATTCTGCGCTTTTTGGAGATCGCCCGCTCCGGTATAGGCGCGCGCAAGGTTAAGGCGCACTACGGAATCATTCTGTCTTATATTCAAAGCGCGTTCATAATAGACAATGCTGGAAGACCAAATTTCCTGCTTTGCGTAAACAGCGCCTAAATTGTTATTTACTTCAAAGTTGGAAGGATCGATGGTATAACCTTCGTTAAGCCATGTAATAGCTTCAGTATTATTTCCGTTGGCAAGATAAATACTTCCAAGATTAATTCTGGGACGCAGATATTTTGCGTCCATTGACGCGGCTTTTTTATATGCAGTTACGGCCTGATCAAAAGCGCCAAGGGCTTCGCATGCAAGCCCCAATGTGTATACATAAACAGCGTTAGTTGGATTCGCGTCAACGGCTAACTTCGCAAAACTAAGCCCTTCATTATTTTTTTTAAGCTCCAGTTTAACTACCGCCATATTGTAATTTGTTTGAGGATCAGAAGGGTTAATTTTAATCGCTCTTGAAAAAATATTTTCCGCTTCCGTATAGTTGCCGGCCTGGCTGTACGCGGCTGCCAATTCGCACATCGTGCTGAAATCGTTTTGATTGTACTGTAACGCGCTTGTCAATGATTTAATTGCGCCGCCCGTATCGCCTTTTGCCAGAAGAAGCCTGCCTATCTCACGGTGCGCGGCGGAATAATCCGCTTTTATCTCGACAGCTTGTTTGTAAGCGGCAAGCGCGTCGTCAGAACGGTTTAATGCGCGTAACGTACCGCCAAGATTGTACCATGACGGTTCAAACCTCGGATTAATTTTAGTCGCCGACTGAAAACTGTCTCTGGCTTCAGAATAACGTTTTGCAATAAATAACATTCTTCCCAAATCATGAAAGTACATGAAATTAGAACCATCAAGACGCGCGGCTTCCCTGAATTCGTTTATCGCTTTATCAGTTTGATTAGCGTCGCGTGCAATACGCCCTAAAACATAATGCGGCAGCGCCTGAGTGGCATCCTTCGTTATCGCTTCAGTTGCAGTTTGCGACGCGTGGTTAAGAGCTTCCCGCCCGTTGCTGTTATTGGTATGTCTTGTACTGAAATCGTAATAAGCGTCCGCCATTTCAGACAGTTTTTGAGCGTCAAAACGCGTCTCACTTGGCGGGATCAATTTTTTCGCTTCGTTAAATAACTGCGTCCCGCCATGCAGATCATCGGCGGCAAGTTTTGCTTTGCCGTCCGCGACAAGGTTATTCACCTTTCGCATTATTTCCTGCATTTCACGGCTTGCCTTTGCAAGCTCTTCTTCCTGCGCTTTTTTTCTTGCCTGCTCTGCTTCCGCCGCCGCTCTTCGCTCAGCCGCGGCTTCCGCTTCCGCCGCCGCTTTTGAAGATGATTCGGCTCCCGATTTTTGAATACTGGAAGCAAGCATGGCGTTTTGCCGCTGCTGCTCCTCAAGGAATCTGCGCTGCGCTTCAAGAAGGGCATCAGTCCTGTCGCTGCCATTTCCGGCGCCGCTGCTGCGATCCATGCTAAGAATGGCGCGTTGAAGCGCAAGAGCCTCTTCATCATCGGGATTCTCAATTAGCAGTCCGTCAAGAAGATTTAACGCCCTGTCATATTCCCCGCTCTGCGCGTAAGTATTGACGAGTTTTAGTATATTATTTCTTCTTGCGTCAGCGCCGGTTTTTGTAATATCAATATCTTCCGCGCCATTTTTACGGAGCGCAAAAAAAAGTATCAACCCCGCGGCAACCAGAACAAGCAAAGTTCCGCCCGATATTAAAAGAATCTTTTTTTGATTTTGCGTCATTTATATTCCCTCCCTTATTCCATTAATCTTTATTCAAGCACAAATTCTCCGTCATAATTTTCAACGCTTTCCGTACCGGAAGAAATTCCCTTGCTGGAATCAGCAACCGATTGAAGTGAAGCGGAAACCGAATCTAAAAGCCTCTGTTTTTCTTCTGCAACTCTGCGCGCTTCTTCTTCCGCCATAATCCTTTTCATTTCCGCAGCCGCGGCTTCTGTTTGGATCAAGTTTACAAGCTGTTCAATTTTGGCGCGTTGTGAAGAACGCGGGTCCAATTGTAAATACTGCTCATAATCCAAAATGGCGTTTTTTAAATTCCCCGTTTTAATGCGGGTATTTGCCCTGCCAAGATACGCGTTAGGATAACCTGAATCAAAGCCAATTGCCTGGGTATAGTACTGTTCAGCCGTATCAATATTTCCCTTTTGAAAATAAACATTACCCAGATTGTTTGCGACATTGGCTGAAAAATTTCCCGCTGACGGTAAAATCCGCCTGTAAATAGTTATGGCGTCTTCCGCCCTGCCAATTTGTTCATATACAATGCCTAAATAAATATACGCTATAGGATTAGCGGGATCATCGGAAATAGCCCGAATAAGGAAATTTTCCGCTTGGGCCGGTTGATTTTTCATCAACAGTTCTTCGCCTTTTGCAAAGTTCGACTGCCCAAAACAAAGACCGGCAAAAAACAACAACACCCAAATCAAAATAATTTTTTTTGTCATCTTTCCCTTCCTCTTACTAATAATATACATTAAAATTAGTAATATATATAATATATTATCGACAAAAAAGGACTTTGTATTGAAAATACTGTGCATTTCCGACCAAATTGACCCTCAAGTCTACTCTCCCCTGATAAAGGAGCGTTTCAAGGATGTCGATTTAATCCTATCTGCCGGAGATTTACCCCTGGATTACCTGGATTTCATCATTTCCAGCCTGAATAAGCCCTTATTTTTCGTTTTTGGCAACCACCATACCGAGGAATTACGCCATTATAAAAAACCTTGGAATATCCAGATGTTACAGGAAGTCAGGGAATATTTAGGCTGCGGTGCCATTTATCTGGGCTCAAATGTAAAAAAAGAGGGGAATTTTATAGTCGCAGGTTTTGGCGGTTCCATGCGTTACAATAACGGCCCCAATCAATTTACTAATTTTGAAATGAATATCGAGATATTAAAAATAATACCAAAACTTCTCTGGAACCGTCTTGTGCACGGACGTTTTTTGGACGTACTTCTGACCCACGCTCCCCCCGAAGGCATTCACGATAAAAACGACAAGTGCCATATCGGCTTTAAATCCTTCCTGTGGTTTATGAAGATATTCAAGCCAAAGTACCTTGTACATGGCCATATTCATTTATATGATTTAAACGATATTCGCAGTACAAAATGGAATGATACTACAGTGGTTAACGCTTTTAGCCATTATATTATTGATTTGGGAGATTAAAATGGCAGATGACGTAATTTCGCAGTTAGCTTACGCCGATTTTTCCCGCGCCAGGGGAAAGGCGGTGTTATCGCAAATACAGAATTTTTTAAATACGGATCGTGACAAACTGCTTTCATTTAACGATGTCAAGGGCATACTAAAGCCTAAGAACGAAGTATACATGGGAAGCCAGATAGTGCCGATAAAAATGATTGCCGGCAGCGAAGGCCGTTACCACGATTTTAACAAGTATTTTCTTCCGCGCAAAGATCACATGCGCCAGCGCTGGCAAAGAGTTGACGAAGCGCATCACAAGGATATAATTCTTCCCCCAATACTGCTCTATGAAATCGGCGGAGTATATTTTGTACGCGACGGCAACCACCGCGTGTCCGTCGCCAAAATGCAGGGCGTTGAATTTATCGACGCCGAAGTAATCAGCCTTACAACGGAGATAAATATCAAACCTTCCATGACTACGGAAGAACTAACAGCCGAGCTTATCAAATATGAAAAAAATATTTTTTACAGTGAAACATTATTCGGCGATTTAACAGATTACTGGGACATGAATTTCAGCTCTCCAGGACGTTATGACGTTATTTACAACCATATACTTGTTCATAAATACTACTTAAATGAAGATATTGAAGAGGAGATTCATTTTAATAACGCCCTTGTATCATGGTACAATAATGTGTATAGCCCAGTAATAAAAATTATCAGGGAACAATGGCTGCTTGTGCATTTTCCCGGAAGAACGGAAGCCGACCTTTATGTGTGGATAATAAAACACTGGGATTTCCTGAAAAAGAAATACGTAACTTATCCGCTTCACAAAGCGGCTGGGGATTTTTCAAAAAAATACGGACAAAGCCAGGGAAAATTTTTTAGATTTTTAGCTCTGTTTTTTAACAAATTATTTCACAAGTCTTAATTCATCCGGTTTAGGCGCGTTTGCCCAGTCCGCATTACCGTTGATTTCCTGATACAGGTCAACTTTTATTTAACCAAACGCGGAAGCAACATGGCGGATTATTTCTGCTATTTGGGCTGGTATTTTTTTTTATTTTTCGCAATAATATCTTTATGAAGTACGATGTAATTTTAGCGGGGGTCGGGGGACAGGGAGTTCTTTCCGTCGCCTCCATTATTGCCCAAGCCGCGGTCAGCGAAGGTTTGGAAGTGCGTCAGAGCGAAGTACACGGTATGGCGCAAAGGGGGGGCGCGGTTCTTGCCTCATTACGAATTGCCAAAAATAAAATATCCGGCGATCTTGTGCCTAAAGGCGGCGCGGATTTAATAATTTCCATGGAGCCGCTTGAAAGCCTGCGTTATGTGTCATATCTCAAGCCGGACGGCATCCTTATAACCGCGGCGGAACCTTTTAACAATATCGCGGATTACCCCGATATCAACGGTATTTATTCCACGGTCAAGAAACTGCCAAAATGGCGGATTATACAGACGGCGGCTCTTGCGAAAGAAGCGGGGCTTGCAAAGTCTGTAAATACCGTCATGGTAGGCGCTGCTTCATGCTTTCTTCCGTTAAAAGCCGCAAGCCTTGAAAAGACAATTACCAAAGTATTTTCAAAAAAAGACGAAAAAACCGCGCAGGCAAACACAAAAGCCTTCAAACTCGGACAGTCCGCCTGTCAAGAAGCTGAGGTAAATTAAATTAATGAATAATTATAACCACGAACCACACGAACCAACACGAACAACGACAAGATATGTATTAATAGTTCGTGGTGTTCGTTCGCACTGTCGGTCACCTAAAGGTGACCTTGCTTTATTACGAACAGCGGCATTTGTTGGTGCTACGCTATGCGGCATTAATGATCTACACGGCTTCACCGTGCATTTGTTTAGCGGGTTCGTGGTAGAATTCTTAGAATAAATTAAGGGAGAGATAGATTTATGGATTATCAGTACTGGCAACCGGAAATAGAAAAAATGCCGCGCTCTTCACTTGAAGAGTTACAACTGACAAAATTAAAGACAGAGATTGGTTATGCTCTGCGGGCTCCTTTTTATAAGGAGCGTCTTTCAAAAATCGGGATAAAAAGCCCCGATGACATTAAATCACTTAACGATCTTAACAAAATTCCTTTTACTACAAAAAACGATTTAAGGGACGGTTTTCCATACGGATTTTTATCAATTCCTAAATCCGACGTTATACGCCTTCACGCTTCAAGCGGCACTACGGGCACTCCCACTACAATTTATTTCAGCCGCGACGACATAAAACAGTGGGCGAATTATATGGCCAGATGTATTTACGGAACCGGCTGTACTGAAAACGACGTGTTCCAGAACATGATAACCTACGGCCTTTTCACAGGGGGACTTGGCCTGCACCAGGGAGGTGAAGAAGTAGGGATGCTTGTAATACCGGCTGGAGCGGGGAATACTAGTCGTCAGTTCAGAATGATGCAGGATTACGGGACGACCGTAGTACACGCGACGCCAAGTTTCCTTCTGCACCTTGAAACAAAGATGAAAGAAGCGGGTGTAGCGCGAGAAAGCCTCTTTCTTAAACGCGCGTTTGCGGGAGCCGAGCCTTACTCGGAAGACACAAGGCGGCGCATTGAAGCGTTATTAAAAATCGACGTTTACAATTCTTACGGACTTTCAGAAATGAACGGCCCCGGCGTCGCCTTTGAATGTCAGTGCAAAGCCGGGCTTCACATCTGGGAAGACGGATACATCGCGGAGATTGTAAATCCCGATACTCTTGAACCTGTCAAAGACGGCGAAATTGGCGAGCTTGTCCTTACAATCCTCTGCCGTGAAGCCACTCCCATTCTGCGTTACCGCACAAGGGACTTGACTTCTTTTTATACTGAGCCGTGCAAATGCGGAAGAACACACCGCAGACTCCATCGCATAACAGGCCGCAGCGACGACATGCTTATCATTAACGGGGTAAACGTCTTCCCAAGCCAGATTGAAGAAGTAATCATGAGCATGAAGGAAGTGGGCAACAACTATCTTATTGTCGTGGAAAAAGACGGCGCTCTTGACAGGCTGACTGTAAAAACTGAAGTAAGCGCCGACACTTTTATGGATGACACCCGCCCCTTAAACGCGCTTAAAGATAAAATTAAGGCTACTCTTCAAGCTTCAATCTCGATCAGCCCGAAGGTGGAACTGCACGAAAGCGGCAGTCTGCCTATTTCTGAGGGCAAGGCGGTAAGAGTGAAGGATACAAGACCAAAAGACGTGTAACGGTTTATAGCAAAGAGTATAATAGGATTTTTTATCACGAACCAACACGAACCAACGACAAGATATGTGCAAAAAGTTCGTGATGTTCGTGTGGTTCGCGGTAGAAAACTTAACTCAAATCACTTATATTAATTCTAAATCTTTTCATGCTTTTTAATTTCTTCGCTATATCCGTTTTCCATTTGTCTTCCTGATCCATTTTAAAATAGGCATATCCCTCCAAAACAGAGGGCAGTATTACTCCTTGTTCTGCGATAACAATCATATTATTCTTTCCAAGTTTTCCAAGAAAATAGCCTGCTTCAAATATCATGTTTTGTCTTGCTCTTTTTTCAAATTCGGAATCATCGTTATAATTGCTTATGTCCTCATTTGTAAGAATTATTATTGCCGCTTTTATGTCGGAGTACTCTTCAAATATTTCTAAAATCGTTTGTCCTTTGTTTATTTGTTTATTCAAAATTACCGGCTCAATTCCCAATTTATATATAAAGTCTGCGACTTTGTCTTTAACGCTGTCGTTATGGCCGTGAACAATAAATATATTGTTTTTATGTGACTCTTTATGCGATGCATTATTTAAACCCTTCTGCTCTCTTTCTTCAATATCAACATCATGATGAATGTCCGACTCGAAATTTTTTAAATAATAAATAGCGGTTCTTAAACCTTTCTTAAAGATATATTTTTCATTTAATATGTGTTCTTTCCAGCTAAATCTTAAAAAGTCAAAGGTAATATAAGTAATAAAAAAATCGATGTTCTCAAAAGTAACAGCCTCGTTTGATCCATCGCCGAATACTTTTTGTAAAAATCGAATAGTGTCGTTTCTCCATGACTTAAATGCTGGGTCAGTTATATTCGAATTGTGTAGCCTTTCCGCCCTTTCAATAAGATCCTGTATTTTTGCCATTCTTATACTCTTTACCTACATTATATTTTGCATTATTTTTTAATTTTTGTCTGTGTACTTTATTGACAACTCTCCTAAACGTACGTATAGTCACTTTATGGGTCAAGACCTGCAAGAAAAAATATCTGTTCTCCCAAAGACGGCAAAATACGGCGTGTCCCCTGTGATAAAAGGGCATAGAAGGCTTGCGATCTTTTCCATTATAGCGTGCGTTTTGTTATGGGGCTTTTCTTTTATTTCCATTAAAGAGTCTCTGCCGGTTTTTCCGCCAATGACGCTGGGAGCCGTGCGTTTTGCAATCGCCATTGTTGTGCTTTTTTTGATGTATCGCTTTTCTGCGGAATGGCAGGGCGCAAACAAATGGCTAAAATCGGATTTACCGCTTTTAATAGGTTCTGGTTTTGCAGGGGTTACTTTTTACTTTTTCTTTGAAAACAACGGCGTGATGCGGGTTACAGCGTCGGAAGCTTCAATTATTACGGCGGCAATTCCGGTGCTTACAATGATCGCCGATTGGCTTGCGGTAAAATTATCATCTCAAACTAAATACGCTGATAGTAATGTTCAGTATGAAAATGCGCCGCGTCTTGGCTGGCAGGCATGGTTGGGAGCGTTTATTTCCATTGCCGGAGTCGCGTTTGTCGCAGGAGTTTCCTTTTCTATTTCGGGGAGCATATCCGGCTATGTTTACATGGGAGGAGCCGCGTTGTGCTGGGTCTTCTACAGCCTGCTTACCCGGCCCCTCTTTGAACGGAAACGCTCCCGACTCTATATCGTATTCTGGCAAAATTTTTTTGGGTTTATCGGTTTACTTCCCTTTGCCATGCTGGAATATAAAAACTGGGGCAATCCCACATTGCCTGTCATGCTCCACGTGATTTTTCTCGCTCTTGGCTGTTCCGCTCTTGGATACTGGCTCTACGCCCACGCGATGGAAGTGTTGGGAGTATCCACAACGTCAGTATTTATCAATTTAATTCCGGTAGTAACGGTGATTTCAGGATTCCTCGTCCTGCATGAAAGGCTTACCCTTCTGCAAGGTATGGGAGCGGTATTGGTTCTTGCCGGCGTATATTTAACAATACTGCCACAGCGCGCAAAAAGCCTTTAAGGAAAAACATATGCAGAGACTTTTTATATCAGTAAACTGTAATGAAAAAGTAAAGAAACAGATTCTCTCCGTTCAGGAAAAAATTAAAACGCTGTCTGTAAAAGGAAATTTTTCGCTGCCGGAAAATGTTCACCTAACGCTTGTCTTTATCGGCGAAACTGCCGATGATACAATACCGCTTTTAACCTCCGCAGTTGAAAAAGCCCTTTATCCGCCCGCCGCCCCCTTTGCGCTTACCTTCACGATAACGGGCTGTTTTAAGCACAGCAATAAAGAACTATGGTGGATAGGGACTGATCATAATGACAAGTACCTTGATGCTCTAAAAACAATCAGAGGGCGAATAACAAATGACTTGCTTTCAAACGGCGTACATTTTGATAACAGGCCTTTTAACCCGCACATTACCCTTGGCAGGGAGATAAAGCATGAATTACCTATTGTTATTCCCAAACAAAAAATTATTTATCCTGTAAACAGAATAAGCCTGATGAGATCTGAACGTATCAGCGGAAAATTAACGTATACGGAAATATTTGGGGTGGATTTAAAGGGGGAGTGAGTCCTTTGCCCCTGAATTTTCCAATATCTTGATAATTTCGGTATAATTCTTGCTTTTAGCATGCGCCAAAGGTGTGATTCCGTCCTTATCCGGTAAATTAACATCCGCGCCAGAATCAACCAAAAGACGCACAACTTCAGTATGCCGTCTTCCTCCGTCGCCTAATATAATTGCCTCAAGTAACGCAGTCCACCCAATTCTGTTAATATGGTTGACACGGATATCCGTCTTTAAAAGTTCTTTAATTATTTCAACATGGCCACGGTCGGCGGCGCGGATCAACCCTGTTCCATTGTAACTGTCCGTACAATGGACATCCGCTCCAGCTTTGAGCGTCTTCTTAAGCAATTCTGTATATCCGTCGGATGTTGAAATTAAATAAGCGCTTTGCAGTGTATTGTCTTTCATATTGACATCCGCGCCGGCGGCAATTAATAAATCGACAATTTCAAGATTGTTCTTATAAGCGGCCGCCACAAGAGCGCACCTGCCCTCCCTGTCCTGCGCGTGGATATAATTATCTTTCTTAAGTAACGATTTTACAGTATCAACATCACCTTTTTCAGAGGCGGTTATTAGTTGTAGATATTCTTTTCTCAATTGTTCTGAATAATTATTCATGAATAGCACTATTAATAATCATGAAAGAATTATCCATTTAACCAATCTATTCACTTTGAATACACTACTTGAGCGCTCACTCCGTTAAGTTTGTCGATTTTTCCCGAAAGCGCGTTGATTGTATCTTGCGGCGCGTCAACGGCAATACTAATAATGTTAATATTTTTTTTGTGATAGGGAATGCCCATTCGTCCTATCAGACATTGCGCATATTCATGCAATATTCCGTTAAGGCTTTCAACGCTGTCCGCGTTTTCAACAATTATCGCTATTACTGCGACTTTGCTTTCCATATCTCATACCTCCATTTATAATTAATTATTATATATTTTTTTTCTCTTGACAACAATCCTAAACACCTGTATAGTCTTTGTATGGGTCAGGACCTGCGCGATAAAATCTCGGTTCTCTCAAGCGCGGCAAAGTACGACGCTTCCTGCGCTACTTCCGGAAGCGACGGCTTTAAAGGCAAAGGCGGTAAAAAGTTCGGCACCAGCCTGCCTATGGGCGTTTGCCACAGTTGGACTCAGGACGGACGCTGCGTAAGCTTGCTGAAAGTGCTTTATTCCAACGTTTGTAAATACGACTGCGCGTACTGCGTCAACCGCGCGTCCGCAGACATTAAAAGGGCAAGTTTTACTGTCAGGGAATTAGCCGAACTGACTTGCGAATTTTATAAACGAAACTATATCGAAGGGCTTTTTTTATCATCGGGGATTTTCGCAGACCCGGACATAGTAATGGAAAAGCTGACAGAGACGGCAAAAACTCTCAGGACAGAAATGGGTTTTGGCGGTTATATCCACCTAAAACTAATTCCCGGCACAGGCGATAAAATGATCCGCGAGGCTGGTAAGTGGGCTGACAGGTTAAGCGTCAATATTGAGCTTCCCACGGAAAAAAGCCTTCAATGTCTTGCGCCTGAAAAATCCAAAAAAGCAATTATCGGCGCAATGAATGATTTTTCATGTCTAAGCCGCGAAATGGAAGAGACTAAACATAAAAGCAAATTTCTTCCGCAGGGAAAAACAATGGAGATTCAATTTGCGCCGGCAGGTCAGAGCACACAGTTAATTGTCGGAGCTACAAACGAAGACGACAGGCAGATCATCAATTTGACAAGTTCTCTCTACAATAAATTTTCACTAAAGCGGGTTTACTACTCGGCGTTTATTCATCCGGGAAGTTACGCGCATAAAGAAAAAATTTTTGACCCGCGTTTGCCTGAAACTTCCGGTCCGCCGCTTGTCAGGGAACATCGTTTGTATCAGGCGGACTGGCTTTTACGGTTCTACCATTTTGAAGCTGGGGAAATTTTAACTGAAAACGAGCCGTTTCTTGACGCGCATATCGACCCTAAAACGGCGTGGGCGTTAAAAAATCTTGATTTCTTCCCAATAGAAATAAACAGCGCCGATTACGAAACTTTACTGCGTATTCCCGGCATCGGCGCAAAGACTGCGCGGCGGATAATTGAGAGCCGTCGTTCTCGCAGTTTGACAATAGAAAACCTTCACAGAATGGGAGCGACTCTGAAACGCGCACGTTACTTTTTATCGGCGGGCGGCGCATATATTGAACGGCCTGACGATCCTGTCCGTATCCGCCGTTTGCTCTCCGACGCTGACGGCGCGGGGCTTCAATTGCCGCTTTTTGAGTTTTAATATGAGAATAAACCTTGATCAATTATTTTCCGCTATAAGTGAGCCCTCTTGCGTCTTCGGCGGAGAAAAGTCACTCGATCTTGCCGCTGATAAAAAGACTGAGCGGATTGATAAAACGGACATTGAATTTGTTACTTCTTATTTTTCCGATGAATTTAATATTTCGCGTCTTTTTGGAACGGTGCGCATTCTCTTTGAATTGTCAGCTAACGCTTTTTACAGCATAATTCTTGCGTGGCTCAGCGAACTGCCGATTGAAAAAGAAATAATCTCCTTTGGCAGAGGGATTTTATCCGCCGCGCAGAATTTTAACAGTTTGGACGATAAACGCCGCACTGCGGATAAGGCGGCAAATAACCGCGCTGACGCAGACACGTTAACAGTGTTGAAAACGGCAGATAAAGTTCAAATTGAAGTTCACAGAATGCAAGGCCTTTTGCGGTTTTCAGTGAATGAAGACGGACAGTATGTTGCAAGATGCGAACCTGATCATTTTATTCTTCCATGTCTTGGAGAGTTCTTTACCGCCCGTTTTGGAGATACTCCCTGGGCAATAATTGATGAAAAGAGAGGATTATCTTTAAATCGCAAGCCTGGTGAGATGGCAAAAATTAATATTTTGGAAGATATATCCACAGAAGGCTTTCCCGCCGCGAAGAGCGACGATTGGGAAGAACTTTGGAAGCACTACCACAAAACAATTAACAATGAAGACCGTAAAAATCCCGATTTACAGAAGCAATTAATGCCTAAACGTTACTGGAAACACCTGCCCGAAATGTAACCTTTAACGTCTTTTTATCCTTTTGTTTTTATACTATAATTAAGTAGGTTGTCCAAGAAATTTGAATTTTACCACGAACCACACGAACACCACGAACTTTTTGTACATATCTTGTCGTTGTTCGTGTTGGTTCGTGGTAAAAATTCTTCTTTTTAGACACTTCCGCCATTAGAAAGAGGGGGTTTTTCGCTGAAATCGTCTGTTCTGACCAAAATATGTCTTTTTTTTACTTTTTTCCTCATTTCAATACCCACTCAGGCTGCCGAGTTAGGGCTTGATGATGCCGTTAAACTTGCGCTGGAAAATAATCTTTCGTTAAAAAAGAGCGAGATTGATCTTGCGGCGAGCGGTTATTCGGAAAAAAATCTTTGGTCGGAAATTTTTCCGTCGATTAGCGCAAATGCAAGCGCAGGGTACAGAAACAATCTTTTAAGCGATGTCCCCCTTAACAATTCCGGTTTTAATTACAGCGTCGGTCTTGGAATCAGCCTTGGCCTTAACGCGGGAATCCCTTTTACATTGCAGAATATTAAATTGGCGCATCAGGGAAATATTTTAAAATATGGGGACGCGCGTAATCAGTTGTCAATTCAGATTACCAAATTATTCTTTTCGCTTGTCGCGGAAAAAAATAACCTTCTGCTCCTTGAAGAAATTTTTAATCTTGCGCAGAGGCAATATACAAGAAGCGAGGTTTCATTCAGAAACGGTTTAGTCGGGGAACTTTCACTTATACAGAGCCGCCTTGCACTTGAGAACGCGCGGTACAATTTAAGCGCGGCAAAAACTACGCACAAAAATAATATGTCAGATTTTCTTGCCATGCTTGGATTGTCCGGCGATGACATAATATTGTTAGGTGAAGTTAAAATCGTTAAAATTGAAGCTGACGCGGAATCGCTTTTAAATGAATATCTTCCTAAGCGGCCTGACATTATAAGGGCAAATCAAGAGATTGAAAGGCTGTCATTGGCGCGAAAGCAAACTACATTGCAGGCAAAAGCCCCTTCTATAAATTTATCTGTTGAATGGAGCAGTTCCAAATTTGATCCTTTTTCCGACACCCTAAGCGCAACCGCCCGTCTTAGCATACCGATTGACCCATTTATTCCAGGAACATCAAAAGATCAGGCAGTTTCAAGAGCTTCTGACTCAATAGAAAAGGCAAAACTTGATCTTGCGTCGGTTGAAAATTCCGCAAAAACCCAGATTCGCTCCCTATGCAGTCTATTGCGCAATTCATGGGACAGCATACTTATTGCGCGCCAAAGCCTTACCGCGTCCCAGAGAAGTTATCAGCTGACAGAACAGGGGTTTAATAACGGAACTGTTGAATCCTTAACATTGCAGGACTCGCGCAATAATATGGCAAACGCAAGACAGCGTTTATTGCAAACGGAACTTTTATATTTTAATATGATTCTTGATCTTTCATCCGCCCTGAATATCGACTGGAAAAATCTTATTCAAAGTTTTGGAGTGTCAAGTGAAAAAATCTAAAATTGTCACTATTGCGGTTATATCGCTTATTGCATTGTTTGCCGTCCTTATCGCGCTTAAATTATTTGTTCCTGAAAAGGCAAAAAGTTCAGTTCAGGGAGCAAGTGGTTCTGTCGGCGCCGGAAACGCCGGCGGTTCAGGAAGTTCCGGCAATGCAGGCAGAACCGGTAATGCCGACAACTCAGGCGGCGGCAATTCAGGAGGCAATTCTGGCAGAGGCGAAAATTCAAGCGGTTCGGGCGGCGGTAATTCCAGAGGTAATTCAGGCAGAGGCGAAAACTCAGGCGGTTCGGGCAGCGGCAATTCAGAAAGCAATTCTGGCAGAGGCGAAAACTCAGGCGGTTCAGGAGGCGGCAATCCAGGAGGCAATCCTGGCAGAGCAGGCGGCGGCAATCCGGGCGGCGGCTCTTCACGTAACGCTACGACGGTACGCGTTACTCCTGTTTCCGCCGGCACTATAGAAAAAAGCGTAATTATAAACGGCGAGATTCTTGCGCGTAACCAGGTGACTATCTACCCCACCATCGGCGGAAAACTTGTAGATATAAGGCTTGGCATAGGAGACAGAGTTACAAGCGGACAGGTTGTCGCAATGGTCGACCCTTCAAGACCGGGAGAAGTTTACTCGCGAAGCCCTGTTATTTCTACCGTTTCGGGAACCGTTTTACAGGCGCCTTTCAGCATAGGAGACACTCTTACGACACAATCGGCGGTTTACACTGTAGGAGACCTGTCATCACTGTTAATTGAAACCTTTGTACCGGAGAGGTTTGTTTCTTCCGTCAGGCAGGGAATGCGCGCTCAGCTTCGGCTTGAAGCGATAAGCGGCGAGACTTTTAACGCCGAAGTTATCGAAATAAATCCGGTGATTGACCCGGCAAGCCGCACATTAAAAATTCGCCTGCGGTTTTTAACTCCCGATTCGCGCATAAAAGCCGGCATGTTCGCGACTATCAGCCTTGTAACAAACAGCAAGATCAATGTTCCAGTTATTCAAAGAACTTCAGTCATAAATACATACGGTTCATGGATTGTTTTTACAGTAGACGAAAACAATATTGCTCGCCGGCGCGAAGTAACATTGGGTATTGATAACGAGGATTTTTTTGAAATATTAAGCGGCTTGAATATGGGAGAAAATGTAGTAAGCGCGGGGCAGAATTTTCTTTCTGACGGTGATCCTGTAAGAGTTGTGGACTAACGGTGATTATATGACAATAAGCGAATATTCAGTAAAACGTCCCGTAACAGTTGTGATACTGTTCGCCCTTACTATCGGCATAGCCCTTACGTTACTTGCAAATCTTGCGCTGGATCTCTACCCTTCCATAGCCAGTCCCGTTCTTTCAGTATATACCCGTTTCCCCGGCGCGGGGCCGGAAGACGTTGAACGCAATGTTACGGAACGGATTGAACGCTCTTTATCTTCGTCAAGAGGGCTTGTCAATATGACAAGCAATTCGCAGTTTGAGGCAAGTTTTATCAATCTTGAATTCGCTTACGGGACAAACATGGATAAAGCGGCTAACGACGCGCAAATACTTCTTAACAGGCTTGTCAATTCGCTGCCGGACGGCGTTCAAACTCCTACAGTGCGGCGTTTTGACATGAGCGCGATGCCTATTATGCGCCTCGTTGTCAGGGGAAATTATCCGCCTGATCAACTGCGTATTTTTGCTGAAGATGAAATTCAATCCAGCATAGAAAGAATCGAAGGCGTCGCAGCGGCTGAAGTTACAGGCGGCACAACACAGATTGTCAAGGTTGAAGTTTCGCTTAACAGGCTAGCGGCTTTTAACCTTACTTTAAGCGATATTTCATCCTCGCTAAGAGGGCAAAACGTGCTTTCCTCGGGCGGCAATTTAAGGCGCGGCACGCGAGAGTATCAGATTATGACTCAGGAGGAACTTGTCAGCATAGAACAAATTAAAAGGCTGGCGGTAAAATCCGTGCCTATTTCCGGAACGGGACAAACCGCCCGTTATCAGATTATCCGCGTTGAAGACGTAGCCAATGTTTTCATGGGTTACAACGACAATGCGTCCAGAGTCAGCGTAAACGGACAGAGCGGAGTGTATATTCAGGTTACAAGCGAAAGCGGCACTAATCAGGTAAGGGTATCGGACAGGGTTCAGGCCGCGCTTGCCGAGATTAATTCTACTCTTCCGCAGGGCATAACGCTTGGCGTTCTTTCAGATAACACAACCATGATTCGCGCGACAATGAGCCAGGTTTATAATAACGCCATCCAAGGCGGAGTTCTTGCCATGCTTATACTTTTACTGTTTTTGCGTAACATAAAAGCGACTGTGATAATAGGGCTTTCAATTCCCATTTCCATGCTGCTTACCCTTATGTCAATGTCAATTTTCGGCTTTACATTGAACCTTATGACCATGACTGGGCTTATTATGGGCATGGGCATGACGCTTGACGCTTCTATCGTTATTCTTGAAAACATCCACAGTTACCGCGAGCGCGGAGCCAAATCATCGGTCGCAGCAATCCTTGGAAGCCGTGAAATGTTACGCGCCATTACAGCCTCGACCGCCACTACCCTATGCGTATTTGTCCCGCTTATCATTTATAAAAACGACCTTAAAGAAATGGGCCTTATGTTCAGCGATCTAATTTTTACAGTTGTAATAACATTAACAGTCTCCATTGTCGTCGCGGTCACGCTTGTTCCAAGCCTTTCAGGGGCAATTTTAAAACTCGACACAAGGGTGCAAAAGCCGATAAAAGCAAAAATATTGCGCATAATAGACGAAAAAATTGAATCCGCTCTTGTCTCAATGGAAAAAAATTACAGGATTGCCCTTGATTACTGCCTTTCACACAGGCTTATAATTATCGCCCTTGTCGTCCTTATTCTTGCTTTCTCGCTTCTTCAATTCAGCGGAATTGGAATGAATATGTATGTCCGTATGCGCACCGACGACAATGTTACGCTAAACGTGGCAATGCCCCGGGGAACCGCCATTGACGTTACGGAAAAAGTGTTATTTGACATTGAGGATCTTGTCAAACGTGAGGTGAAAGGCTACAATAACCTTGTCCTTACAGCGATGCGAAGCGGAAATAATCAAGGGGTGGTGCAGATTACCCTCCCCCCTCCCGCCAAACAAATAGACACTCCCGATACAATTATAAAAAAACTTACCCCCTACCTTAATTCAATTCCAGGAACGCGGATAAGTTTCAGGGCGGGGCGCGGCATGGGAAGCACCTCTCCGATTGAAATTGCCGTCAGCTCAAAAAATTATACGGCGTTAATGGGAACAGCACAGGATATTCAACATATTATTATGAATTACCTGCCTGAGATAGAGAATCCAGTGGTAAATGTCGATGAAGGCGCCCCGCAGTTGCAGATAGAGATTGACCGTGACCGCGCGTCAAGTTTTGGATTGTCTCTTTCCGCAATCGCCTCTGAGATCCTCACTGCAATGGACGGATATTCGGCGACCACAATGAGTAACGGACGGCGGCTGATAGACGTACAGGTGCGCTTAAGAAGCGAGGACAGGCAGGGCTTGCCCAATCTTGACGCAATTTCAATAGTCAGCCGCAGCGGGACGCGGGTGTCGCTTTCCAACGTGGCAAGAATTAACGAAGGAAGGGCTCCTTCTTCGATACGGCGCGAAAAGCAGGAGCGAGTTATTCGCATAACGGGCGGACTTGGGCCGGGAATCGCCGCCACCGATATGCAAAAACGCCTTATAGAAACTGTAAATCAACGTCTTATTCAGCGTGAGGGAGTAACGGTACGTTTCCTTGGAGAGGCAAACGACATTCAATCCTATACGTCGCGTTATGTACTGATAGTAGCCGTCGCCATCTTTTTGGTTTTTGGAGTTATGGCAAGCCAGTTTGAATCTTTTGTTGACCCATTAATTATTTTCTTTTCAATACCGCTGTTATTCATCGGAGTTATTTGGATATACAAATTAGGCGGACAGGCGATGACGATGTTCTCGGTTGTCGGAATTATCGCCCTTGTCGGGGTTGTCGTAAATAACGGAATTGTTTTGGTTGATTATACAAACACCCTGCGCGCGCGGGGCATGAAAGTAAGAGAAGCGTGTCTTGAAGCCGGAAGAAGGCGTTTGCGCCCCATTTTAATGACAAGCCTTACAACAATTCTTGGAATGGCCCCAATCGCGTTCTTCCCCGGAGCGGGCGCTGATACAATTCAACCGATTGGAAAAACTTTTGTCGGCGGACTTATTGTAAGCACGTTTATGACGATCTTTGTTACTCCTGTAATGTACTCCGTCCTTAACTCAAGACACGATAAAAAGATTAAGGCTGAAAATTGATCTATGGAAAAATTAAAAGCCGCCATTGTCGGGCTTGGACGGATAGCCTCCCTTCTTGAAGAAGACGCGTTACGTGAAAAGCCATGCACCCATGCGGGGGCTATTTCCGCTAACAGCGGCCTCGTCCTTGCCGCAGGTTGTGACACAGACGAGAAAAAACGCGCGTCTTTCGCTGAAAAATGGCAGGTTCCCGTCTTTGCGGACGCGGCGCAAATGCTCAGTATCCACAAGCCGCATATTTTTATAATAGCCACTCACCCCGACAGCCACTACCAATACTGCCGCCTTGCCTCTGAATTACACATCCCTGTAGTAATCTGCGAAAAGCCGCTAGCGGATAACATCGGAGAATCGCGAAAAATAGCGCGTCTTTCTGAAAGAGGCTGTCCAGTCATTATCACAAACCATGAGCGGCGCTACTCGCAGGACTATATTCGCGCTAAAACAATTCTTCAAGAGGGAAAATTTGGAACGCTATTAAGCGTCCGCGCCGTTCTTTACATGGGAAAAACCACCCGTCTTGTAGACGCGCTTTGGCACGACGGAACCCACCTTGCAGACGCCATAATGTTTCTTACATACGCTGTTTTAAAACACCGCCGAAGTTGGGGCGCGAAACTTACTTCACGAAGCGGAACCGCTTGGCTTGAAGGTTCGCTAATCAGGGAAAAATTGGCTCCCATCCCTCTGTTATTGGAAATAGGCGCAGGACGCGATCATTTAGTTTTTGAGATTGAATTTTCTTGCGAAAAAGGCAGATTACGCATTGGCAACGGCTTATTTGAAGTTTTGGAAAGCGTCCCAAGCCCCTACGCCGAAAAATTCCGCTCTCTAAAAAATACAGGCGAAATTTTTTCAGGACCTACAGGTTACTTTGCCAATATGTTAAAAGACGCCGTCGCCTGCGTTAAAGACTCAAATCATGCGCCTGTTTCCTCGGCGGTTGACGGGTTAAAGGTTATTGAGTATTTAAACAGCGTAAAAAAATGGCGGTAGATTGGTTATTACGCAAAATATGTGATATATTATAATTAGCGCGGAAAGGAGTTTTTATGAAATATTTTACGCCTGTTTTTATGTTAGTTTTAACGGTTTTTTTTAGCACAAGCTGCGTTTCTGATATTAATAATAGCAAATTAAATATAAATATTGATAATATTCAACAATCTGAAATGTTAAAATTAATAAATAGTAATGATGATATTACTTTATATAAATTAGGCTCTCAAATTATGGAAAAATCCGGTTTCTTAAATAAAAATGAACAAGGTTATGGATATTACGCTATCGCGCTTAAAAACAGCAAAGATTCCGCGCCAAATAAATTAATTATCGGCTTACTCAACGGCTTAACAGTATTTACACTGTCATTAATAGGAATTCCGACCGATTTACAAGAATTTGACATAACGGCTTATCTTTATATTTTTGATTCAACCGGAACAATGATAAAAGTTTATAAAAACGCAAATACTTTCAGGAAATTAAGCGGATTATATTACGGCCAGGATCCCGATATAAAAGCGTCTAAGTATTATTCTATTCTCTTTAAAGGGATATTGGAGCAAATAAATATACAATATGAGGAAATTAATTATCTTCTTAGAAAAACCGGGCCTATAACAATTGAAAACACGCAGCCTGCCCGTATGAAAATAACGGAATTTTTTAGATTGAATAAAATATAATAACAATATATGAAAATATCAAAAAATAAATTTATTATATTTGTTTTTTTGATAATTTTAGTAATTTATTTAATTTCTTCATGCACTTCAATATCTACAAAAACTTATCAAATAAAAACAAATTTATTAGAGGAGCAAAAAAACATAAAAATCGTCTTAATCTCAGATTTACATAGTACAATTCATGGAAAAGATCAATGTATACTGATTGATAAAGTTAGGGATATTAAACCCGATTTAATAGTATTATCCGGCGATATTATTGATGATGTCGCTCCAATGTTCGGAACTCAATTGTTTTTATCGGGAATTTCCGGCATTGCGCCGATTTTTTATGTTACCGGTAATCATGAATATATGAGCCGTAATATACAAAAAATCAGAGAAGAACTTGCCTCTTTTGGGGTAATTATTTTATCAGATAACTATACAATAATTGAAATAAAAAATACTGAAATAATTATTGCCGGATTGGAGGATCCTTATAAAAGAAAATATGAAACGCCGCGTTATAATCAGAATGAAAGTATGGAAAAAGCGTTTAGAGAATTGGATAATATACAATTATATAAAATATTAATAGCGCATCGTCCTGAAAAGATTGAAATTTATAAAAAATATTCATTTGATTTAATTTTATCCGGACACGCGCACGGAGGGCAAGTTATAATTCCGCGCTTAATAAATGGATTATACGCGCCTAATCAGGGGTTTTTCCCGAAATATGCAGGCGGAATTTATATTCATGGAAATATAACGCATGTTATTAGCAGGGGGCTTTCCATAAATCCATTGCTTCCCCGGATATTTAATCCCCCTGAATTGGCAGTTATTATTATTGAATCAAAAATAGATTGAAATATAAATGTAACTCTGATATTATGGCATTAATAAAGAATGGCAGTATTAAATGATTCATTTAATTATAATCTCAATGGAGATATTATTATTGCAAAGAATGATAATCCTGACGGTATCATAGACATAATAACAGGAAATACCAAGTATAATAAATTGGAAAGAGGAATAGGCCTTACCTTTAATAAAAAGTTTATTTGCGAGCTGATGTATTCAGGTTTCTATATTACTTCAGATATACTGAACAAAGAAACTTTATGGTTTGACTTGGAGAATACAGATAAAAAGAAATTTGGTTATTTCCCATTATTAAATATCTGGAAGATTCAGACCGTTTTATTTTTTGATAATTTACATATAACAAAATCAATTAACCGTATTATGAAAAATTATGAATTAAGAATAAATTATAATTTTAAAAACGTTTTAAATAATATTATCAAAAGACACGGCGGTGTATGGATTACGCCGCCATTAAAAAAAACTTTAATAAAATTAAACAATAGCAATTATAAAGCAAAAGCCGTATCTTTTGAAGTATATAAAAACGGTGAATTAAAAGCGGGCGAGATTGGAATAGTAACCGGAAAAATATATACCAGTTATTCCGGTTTCTACAATGAATCTTCCGCAGGCTCTGTGCAGTTGGCTATGATGTTAAATTATTTAAAAGACAATAATTTTGCATTCTGTAATTTTGGAACTGATGACAGCATTAAGAATAATTTATATAAGATAAAACTTGGATCGGTATATATTGACAGATCGTATTTTATTAGATTATGGAGGGAATGGAGGAAATAGGGATTCTATACATATTAATCTAAATGCTAACTTGTTATATATTTTATATTAATCACCTAATATTTAATGTTATAACACACTTTTAATCCATTTATTTCACCATTTTTTGCCGAAGTAAATTCGATATTAAACGGAAAATTATTTTGAGAAACCTTATTGGCTCCCGGTCTATGATATTTTAACGGAAGAAGATACCCCAATAATATCCCTCCGCCTATTATCCAATACCCGATATCAGTATCAAGATGAATATCTTTAGCGCCCTCTTTATAAGTGTATCCGCTATTCCATTCTTGTACATCTCTTCCCCCAACTCGAAGAAATCCTTTTGATAAGATTAATAAAATACCCGCTACATCTATTATCGCAATTAAATATCCGTCCATGTCTTCTCCCTGTAATTTTGATCCTAACCCGAAAAGTATATTTAAAGATCCAATTTTAAGACGGTCTCCATTAGTGTAATCATCATTATAAACAGGGGCATCTTTATATAAAATTAATCCGTCGTTTCTATAATCCGCTTTATCATTATTTGATAAAGATTGTGAAAAAGCTGAATTAGTGGCAATTACCGCCAAAAATACAAAAAAAACAATGTTTTTTCTGAACATAAAGTTTCTCCTTGGCAATTAATTATATATTAATATAACTCAAATTTATGAATTTTTCAAGGTGAAATGAATCAGTCCTTGGAGAGGGGGGGATTTGGGGTTACGGTCGAAAAGAAGAAATCTTACCACAAACCACACGAACACTCACGAACTTTTTAGACACATCTTGTCGTTGTTCGTTTTGGTTTCGTGTGTTTCGTGGCAAGGCTACGCCTTGGAATTTTTACAGGAACGCTACGGTTCAAATCCCCCAATTTTTCAGTTTTATTTTTTTATTTAAGAGTGAAAAATTTAACGCTTATTAATGATTATTCGGAAGGGGGGGATTTGAACCCCCGACATCCTGGTCCCAAACCAGGCGGAATAGCCGCTATCCTACCCTCCGTGGTTTTGTGTTTTAGCGGCAATAGGACTCGGACCTATGACCCAACGGATATGAGCCGTTTGCTCTACCAACTGAGCTATGCCGCCTTGACAACATCGCCGCTAAAAAGCGGCTTTTCTTTGTTTATCACTTTTAGAAAAAAGTGTCAAGTAAGGGAAAATTCACTGTTTTAAAAGTGATTTTTGGCTTATATCAGCTTAAATTCTTTTGCTGCCAGGCTCAATTCGCGGTTCCAGCGGGAACCGTTCAGGTATTGACGGCGGGTTTCATTGTCGTCTATACGGCCGGCGCGGCGTTGAAGACGCTTAAAGGCCATGCTTACGGCTGTGCTCATGTCTACAAGACTGGCTTCTGCGTGTACAAGGATTCGGTACTTTGCGTAAAAATAAAAAGCGTCCCAAGGGTCCATTTCGCAGAGTTTTTCATCGCGAAGAATATTTTGAATTTCATGAAGAGCTTCTTCGCATCCGTCTTTTGACAGACGGCTTAGGGCAAGAGAATGAAAAATCGAAATCATTCTATTTTGAATTTCACCGTGGGTAAAATACAAATGTTCGCATTGGGCAAAGCCGCTGCGCCAGTCCGCTTGCTCAGTATAAAGAAAATTTTCTTCCACAAAAGGATTGTTATGTGAAGATGAAAGTTCAACCGCCCTTTTATAATCGCCGGCTAAATATGCCGCTTCAATTTCAAACAAATCAGCGTCGTGATTCGCAGGTTCAGGTTTTGGTATTCTTGGATTGTCAAAATATATTTTTGAACGGTAAATCCACGCGGCCATGAGGTTTTCCTTTTCACATGTCATGCTGCCGTAAGGCTCCTTTAATAATCCGTCAAAAATATCATGGGCCTGCCTGTAATGGCCAAGATCAAATTCTATCCGCCCTTCCAAAAAACGCGAGCGATCCGCCCAATCAGGACGGCCTGCGGCTAGCGATTGCTTAATCGATCTGTTCGCGAGATCGGCGGCGTGAAAGACATCGCCGTGTAAAAATTGAGCGGCTGCGGAATAATATGCGGATAACGACATTTCATGGTAATTGCCGACTTTCTCCGCGTTTGACAGGGCAAACCCAAGGTATTCAATCGTTTCATTTACCTGCTGTTTGGACAGGCATACAAGCGAGAAAAGACGGTATGCCTGGGGCAGGCAGAATGAATTCTTGCTCTGCCCTAACAAAATAGCCTCTTTGGCTTTTTCCGCGGCGCCTTTCTCGTCATGCCTGCCAAAATGATAGCCGCTGTGATTAACAAGTATCTGCGTTTTAAGAACGGGAAACAGATCGTATAACGTGTTTAAACTATCCAGCGGATTCTCGCTAAATGTTGTTTCTATATCCTTATCATCACCTGTAATTAGCGCTTTTGACGTTTTATAAATATGCCGTATGGCGGCGGCTTTTGCGCCGACCATCTGTTCAAATTGCCCGTTATTCATCGCCGACTCTATCGACACAATTGTTTTATTAACAATATCAGAAGAAAACGATTTTAACAGCAACAGTTCATCAAGCTGGTTTACGCCGTCAAGACCGGCGATAATTGTCAACAGGCGAAAACAGGGATTTAAATTTCTTCTTGCAGCCCAATTTAAAAGACGGCTGCGGACAATTGTTTTAATCCTTGCCGCTTTATCGTTTAAAATTTTACAGGCGTGTTCTTCAAAAAGCCTGTTCATAAGACGCGGTTCGCGAAGGTTGTCTATTACTCCCATTTTATGAAGTATGGAAAATGCCTTGGTAATCATTACGGGATTTTTATCTTCTTCTTCAAAGAGCCGTTGAAAAAGTTCGGGAGAAAAGTAACGGCTGAAAAGCGATATGGCGTAGATAATTTCCCACAGATCTATCGAAAGTTTCGGATAATATATCGCGTTTACCTTAATTCCGTCAATTTTCGCAACTTTTTCAAAAATCTCTTCCCATTGTTTTAATTTATCACGTGAAATGCCATCCTCGCCTGTTCCTAAAACCAATAATTTATACGCGTTTCGCTGATCTATTTCAGCCAACGCGTCAATCAATAAAGACATTGCGTTATTTTCAGCAAGATGAACATTCTCCAGTATTAAAACGGGAGTTTTTTTTCTTTTACAGGCCGCCTCAATATAAAGATCAAAAATTAACAGCAGATACCGTCTGACGCAACGGATTATATATTCTGACACTTCATCGCGGATACGTTCCCTGAAAAGGAATTCCCAAAGATTGTCAATTTCGTCCGTCGATTGCCCTGAAATTATTGAACGTATATTTAAAGACCATATATCGACCAGAGAGCCAATCCCGATACTGTCAAAACAAATTGTCAGCGCGGGAAAATTATTATTTAAATTACTATAATAATCATACAACCCGCCGCGTATCTGCAAATAGAACGGGCAAAGCGCCAATGTATTTTTTCCTTTTCCCTGTTCAAATGCTTTAATTATGCCGGCTTCTAAATTAATTTCATTTACAGGCGCACGTTTAAAAACTTTTAATTTATTAATTCTAAAATAACTGCCGCAGCCGTATTTTCGTTTTTTTATCCTTTTAAGCCACTCGGAAGGTTTATCAAAAGAAGCGTATGGTATCAATTTTTTTGCGGCTTTATCATCGACAAAAATGCCGCTTATCCCAGCCAAAAAACGGCAAAGCAATTCGGGAGAATCAGGAGGTTTGGCGCAAATAACAAGAGAATAACCGAAGAACTCTTCTGAAGACTCAACATTTGACTTTAAATTTTCAATCAAAATATACATATCCAGCCAAAAACCAATCGTATCTTCTTTAAAAACAGCTGAAATTACAAATCGATCGCCTGTAATTTTACCGCCCGCGTCGGTTATCGCCCGTACAAGAGATTCATCAACCTGACGGACAATGTCAGGCCTGGTTCGCCGTAATTGGGACTTGAACTTCAGGAAAAAGAACAAATTTATCATATTATTTATTATCGGCATAAATCATACCTTTATATTTATAGAAAAATTTGAGATAATGGCCTATGAGCATGAACGAAACACCGTCATCAAACCGCCTGCATATCGCGTTTTTTGGCCGCAGAAACGCCGGGAAATCCAGCTTGGTAAACGCCGTTACAGGGCAAAATCTTGCCATTGTCAGCGATATGAAAGGTACGACGACAGACCCGGTCTTCAAGGCAATGGAACTTCTTCCCTTAGGGCCGGTTGTGATTATCGACACCCCCGGTTTTGACGACGATGGCAAACTGGGAGAAATGAGGGTAAACAGGACTAAACAGGTTTTGAATAAAACTGACGCGGCGGTTCTGGTCCTTGACGGTGAGCTTCCGCCCGACTCCGCCCTATCCGCCGTCGAAGCGGAGTTAACAGGGCTTTTTAATGAAAAGAAAATCCCCTATATAATCGCGCTTAACAAATGCGATCTTTGCAGTACCGATTCCATGTCGATGGCATCTGAGAGCGAGATCCTGCCCGTAAGCGCAAAGACGGGTTTTAACATTAACCAGTTAAAAGAAAAAATTGCAGTCCTTGCGCTTGAAAAGGAACCGGAACAAAGGCTTGTCGCGGATTTAATCAAGCCAAATGATTTCATAGTCCTTGTAATCCCCATTGACAAGGCCGCTCCCAAGGGACGGTTGATCCTTCCCCAACAGCAGATGATACGCGACATTTTAGAAGCGGGCGCAAACGCAATCACAGTCAGGGAAACTGAATTGCGGCAAACGCTTGCCGACATCGGCAAAACGCCGTCTCTTGTAATCACGGACAGCCAGGCGTTTGCGCAGGTTTCCGCCATTGTGCCGCAGGAAATACCGCTCACTTCATTTTCAATTTTATTCGCCCGCTACAAGGGCTTTTTAAAAACTGCCGTCAAAGGAGCCGCCGCTCTTGACAGCTTGCAAGACGGCGACAAAGTTCTTATCTGCGAAGGCTGCACCCACCACCGCCAATGCGACGACATCGGCACCGTGAAATTGCCGCGCTGGATTAGAAACCACTCCAAAAAAGAGCCTGAATTCAATTTTTGTTCCGGCGGCGATTTTCCGCAGGATTTATCGGCTTATAAGGTTGTCATTCACTGCGGAGCGTGCATGCTGAACGAACGCGAAATGCACTACCGGCGCGGACATTCAGAAGAGCAAAATATTCCGTTCACAAATTACGGTACGGTGATAGCCCACATGAATGGTATTTTAAAACGATGTATAGCGATGCTTGATATTGAAGAGTAATTATGAGAAAAATTATTTCCCAAGAAATTTTACCACTAACCACACGAACCAACACGAACGGGAAAGAAAGAAAATTTTTAACCACAAATCAAAGCGAGACAACACAAACCACGATAAGATGTGAAGTAAAAGTTCGTGAGTGTTCGTGTGGTTCGTGGTAGATAAAAAAGAATAATATGAATGATACTGATATACTGCGTATAATCGCGTCAGAGGACAAAGATGAAATTGATACTCTTTTTATGGAAGCGAGAAAGGTGTGTGAGGCGCATTACGGCAAGAGCGTATATATCCGCGGGTTAATTGAATTTACCAATTACTGCAAGAACGACTGCTATTACTGCGGGCTTCGTTGTTCAAACTCGAAACTTGAACGTTACAGGCTTTCTTTTGATGAAATACTTGATTGCTGCCGCGCCGGAGACAAATTGGGCATCAAAACTTTTGTCTTGCAGGGCGGTGAAGATCCGTGGTTTACAACCGAGCGCGTCACCGAAATTGTGTCCGCCATACGGAAAGAATTTCCCAATCACGCAATTACCCTCTCCATAGGCGAACGGCCACAGAGCGACTACGAAACTTTTTTCCGCGCCGGAGCAAACCGTTTTCTTTTACGCCATGAAACCGCAACTGACGAGCATTACGCGAAACTCCACCCCTCCTCCATGAGCCTTGAAAACCGTAAACAATGCCTTTGGAACCTTAAAAAAATCGGTTTCCAGGTGGGAGCGGGATTTATGGTAGGCACTCCTAATCAGACGCCTGAGTGCCTGCTTGAAGACATTCACTTTTTAGCGGAATTACAGCCGCAAATGGTCGGCATCGGCCCTTTTATTCCTCAAAAAGACACACCCTTCGCCTCACAGCCCGCGGGAAATCTTACCCTCTGCCTTAAAATGGTAGCCCTTGCGCGGCTTACCCTGCCCAAGGCGCTGATTCCCGCCACAACCGCAATCGGTACAATTACACCTAACGGCAGGGAACTTGCCCTTGAAGCCGGCGCAAATGTTTTTATGCCTAATTTAACGCCCACCGCTTTTAGAAAACTTTATGCCCTGTACGATGATAAAATCTGTACCGGCGATGACGCGGTAACGTGCATATCCTGCATGAAGAACAGAATTGTCTGTTCCGGCTTTACGCCTGAGATGGTTCGTGGGGATGCGAAGGAGTGATATTTATTGAAATTTTTCTGTATTTTTAAGAAAATCTTATATTAAAAAAAGAAACCTTAAAATAACCAATTGTTTTTTTTAGTTTCCTATAGTTATTAATATGTTTTTTTTGTATAATTCGATCATACAATAATAAGGAGTATTTATGCGCAAAATTAAAATATCAATGTTCGCGTTATTTTTATTAATGGTTTTAATAGCCCTGTTTCCGTCCTGCTGGAAAAATAACGTTGATGATTCGGCGCAGATGCGTTATGGTTTTACCACAGAACCAAAAACTCTCGATCCGCTTAATACAAAAAACGACACGGCTGACGGCAGAAGCATTCTTTTTAATGTTTTTGAAGGACTGGTAAAGCCGGATACTGACGGAAACATGCTTCCCTGTATCGCCGAGTCCTGGACTATTGATCGTAACACGCTTGTTTATACTTTTACCCTTAGAGACGGCGTGCGTTTTCATGACGGTTCTTTTGTAACCGCCGCCGATGTTAAGTTCAGTCTTGATACAGCCATCGCCGTCGGTTTTAACGGCATGAGCAATATTAAAAATGTGGCAATCATCACTGATAAAAGCGTAAAAGTAACTCTTAAAGCGCCCGACCCTGAGTTTCTGCCTTTTTTAGCAATTGGAATTGTCAAGGCTGATAATAAAGATCGCGAAAAAAATATAATAGGGACCGGCCCTTTTTTCATAGAAAGTTTTACTCCTCAGAGAGATCTTGTGTTAAAAAGATTTGACGGTTATTGGATGAACCGCATCTCAGATGAGAAGATTCCTTCTCTGGATAAGGTAACTATTGTTTTCTATGCGAATGTTGAAGCTTTGATGATTGCCTTAAGAAGCGGCAGTATTGACGGCGCGAATCTTGTCGGCTCTTTTGCCGCCCAGCTTGACCACAGATATTTCGACGTAATTGACAGTTATTCGGCGGCGGTACAGCTTCTTGCGCTTAACAACTCCGTTCCCCCTTTTGATGATATTCGAGTACGTAAGGCTATAAATTACGGAATTGACATACAGGGCGTAATTGACGGCGCTTTCTTTGGAAAAGGAACTCCTTCGGGCAGCCCCATAATTCCGGGATTATCAACATACTATGACTCGTCTCTCAGTTACACGTATGATCCGTATAAGTCGGGCGAAATTCTTGCCGAGGCCGGTTTTGACAATACCAACAGGCTTTCGTTTGAAATTACAGTTCCCTCCGAGTACACTATGCATGTCGATACGGCGCAGGTAATTGTAAACCAGCTTGAACATATTGGAATTGACGCGTCCGTTAAACTTGTAGACTGGAACACATGGCTTTCCGACGTTTACAGGGGACGAAATTTCCAGGCGACTATAATTTCCTTGGACAGCCCGATTGTTTCAGCGCGTAATTTCCTTGCGCGTTACAGATCAGATAACAGCGGTAATTTTATTAATTTTCTAAACGCGGATTTTGACAAGGTTTATGACTCGATTCTTATAGAAACAAATGAAGCTAAAAGGAAACAGCTTTATAAAAGAGCGCAGAGCATAATTACAGAAAATGCGGCAAGCGTTTTTATACAGGATATACTTTATTATAAAGTTTTCCGCTCAAACGCTTTTGCAGGTGCGAAAAATTACCCGTTATTGGTGGTTGACTTTTCTTCGATTTACAGGATACAGAATAATTGAATTTTATACTGAGAAGAATCGTAATTGCCTTAATTACGGTCTTTCTTGTTTCACTTTTATGTTTTCTTGTTTTTAGCGTTATTCGCGGAGATCCTGCCAGTTTCCTTGCCGGAATTAACTCTTCACAGGAACAATTATCGGCGTTACGTGAAGAAATGGGGCTTAACAGAAATGTTGTCATTCGCTATCTTGACTGGCTGTCAGGATTTCTTTCCGGTAATACGGGAGTTTCATTAAGTTTCCGCGAAGAGGCGATTTCCGCTTTAATTCTTCAGCGTCTTCCTGTAACTATAACTTTAGCCTTGCTTTCTCTTTTTTTTATTTTACTCATTTCAGTACCTGTCTCGCTTTTAACCGTAAACCGCGAAGGGGGCATACTTGACGGCATTATAAATTTCTTAACAGCCGCAGGGTTAAGCACCCCCGGTTTTTTTTTAGGACTGCTTTTTATTTTTTTCTTTGGTTTTGGCTTAAAACTTTTTATTCCCGGCGAATATATAAATTATAATGAAAACTTTCTCGGTTTTTTACGCTGTCTTTTCTTTCCCGCCCTTGCAATTGCAATCCCAAACTCCGCGATTCTTGTCAAGTTTTTAAGAGGCTCGCTATTTGCTGAACTGCGAAGCTATTATGTGACAATGGCAAGAAGCAAGGGCGCGGGCGGACTTTATATCCTGCGCCGCCACGTTTTAAAAAACGCGCTGCTTCCCGCCGTAACAATATTCGCCATGATAATTGCCGAAGTTTTCTCAGGCAGTATCATCATTGAACAGGTTTTTACAATTCCGGGAATTGGCAGACTCCTAATCTCTGCAATAAGTTCCAGAGATTACCCGTTAATTCAATCTCTTATGGTTTACATAGCTTTTATCATTATCGCAGCCAACACTCTTGCGGACATTGCAATCATGATTATTGATCCAAGGATCAGAGAGGCAAGGGACATTAGATGAGAATAAATAATTTAAGGATTGGAGCCGTTATAGGCGTCATCATTGTATCAATGTCCTTATTAAGCCTTATCTGGGTTCCGCATAATTATAATCAAATGGATTATTTAAAGCGACTTATGCCGCCGTCCGCAGGGCATCTTCTGGGAACCGACAACTTTGGCAGGGACATTTTTTCTCGCATAATGGCGGGTGGAAGGAATTCACTGCTTCTAGCCGTATGCACCGTAACGGGAGCCGCGGCGCTTGGAAGCTTACTAGGCCTTTTAGCCGGCTATCTTGGCGGAATAACAGGTGAAATTTTAATGCGTTTTATTGACGTTCTTAACTCATTTCCTGGAATAGTCCTTGCCCTCCTGTTGGTCGCTGTAATGGATAACAGCCAATTTAGCCTTTTTCTTGCGCTGTTAATTCTTTTTACGCCGAGTTACACACGCGTTATGCGAACAGGAGCATTGCAGTACAAAGACGCTTCTTTTATACAGGCGGAAAAAATACTCGGAGCCGGCTTTTTTCGCATAACGTTCATCCATATTCTGCCTAATCTTGCCCCCTCGCTCCTTTCCGCTTCGGTATTGGGGCTTTCAAACGCTATTCTCGCTGAAGCCGCCATGAGTTACCTTGGAATGGGAATACAGCCGCCTGAACCTTCATGGGGGCGGATGTTGTTTGAAGCGCAAGCCTGGTTTTTCAACGCTCCGTGGTGCGCCATAGCTCCCGGCATTTTTATAATGCTTACGGTAATCGCTTTTCATCTGTTAGGTGAAGGCATCCGCAAAAGGTTTGGAGGCTGAAATGCCGCGTTTATTGGAAGTGAATAACCTGACCGCCGGAATAAAAAAGGACGGCAAAATTTTTCAAATACTTAACGGCGTAAATTTTTCAATCGACGAAGGAGAAATTGTCGGCCTTGCCGGAGAATCGGGATGCGGCAAGAGCATGACAGCCCTGTCAATTCCAAACCTTCTGCCCCAACCGATAAAAATCCTCGACGGCGAAATAATTTTTAATAATATACCGCTTACTTCCATGAGCGAGAAAGAACTATGTCTTATAAGAGGAAAGGAAATTTCGATAATTTTTCAAGATATAAGGCAATCGCTTAATCCGCTGATTAGGGTAGGCGGTCAAATAACTGAAATGCTGGAACTTGCCGGCAGTACTGATAAAGAAGCGAACAAAACTCAAGCGCTTGAAACGCTCGTCTGTCTCGGCTTTGAAGAGCCTGAAAAAATATTTGACGCTTTCCCGCACCAGCTTTCAGGCGGAATGTGCCAGCGCGTAATGACGGCAATCGCCGCAATACGCCGCCCCCGCCTCTTGTTAGCTGACGAGCCCTCAAGCGCGCTTGACATTGAAAGCCAGCAGCGCATTCTTTCCCTGTTAACTGAAATGAACCGCAAATATAAAACCTCAGTTTTAATTATATCGCACGATCTTTCGATAATTCGCCAATTTTGCAGCCGCTTCCTTGTCATGTACGCGGGAAGAATCATTGAGGAAGGTCAGGCAGGCGCGCGCTTCTCTCCCCTTCATCCTTATACAAACGCCCTATTAAAAACAATCCCCGAAAAAGAAAAGCGCGGAAAGAAATTGAACACTATTCACGGCAAAGTTCCGTCGATTTATGACAGTTTCTCCGGCTGTCCTTTCGCGCCCCGCTGCACAAAAGCCCAAAGTACCTGTATGCAAAGTTTCCCGACTCAAAAAGAAATTAACGGCGCAAAAGTTCACTGCTATTTTCCCTCCATAGGAGACAACGATGCCTGAAACCGCACTGCTTTCAATCCGTAATGTCTCATGTTCTTATGTCAGCAAAAGGTTCGGTCTTTTTGGAAAAAAAGAAATAAAACCCGTCCTTAAAAATATAAATCTTGAACTGCGGCAGGGAGAAATTTTCGGGCTTACAGGCAAATCCGGCTGCGGCAAGACAACTTTGGCGCGTTGCATTTTAAAACTAATTGATTATGAGGGCAAAATCCTGCTTGACGGACAGGAGCAGGAAAAACCGCCGCCGATTCAAATGGTTTTTCAGGAAACCGGCGCATCGTTAAACCCATGCAAAAACATCGGCTGGCTTATGGAAGAACCGCTAATTATTCACAGAATAGGAAACAAAGAAGAACGCAGGCATAAGATCGAAAGAATGTTACTGCGCGTCGGTCTTGACTCGTCTTACAAAACGCGCCGCGTTCATGAACTGAGCGGCGGACAAAAACAGCGCGTCTGCATTGCCCGCGCCCTTATTCTCTCTCCGCGCCTTTTAATCGCCGATGAAGCTATCAGTTCCCTTGACGTTTCAGCCGGAGCGCAGATACTAAATCTGTTCAAGGAATTGCATAGAAGCATGGAGTTGACGATTCTTTTTATTTCGCATAACAAGGATGCGGTGGAGTATATTTGCGACAGGATGGCGGTTATGGAAGGCGGGGGATTGGTTTGAAAAAGAGTTCACACAAAGATCACTAAGGGACAAAGAACACAAAGAGGGAATAGGGGTTTTTGTACGAAGGTTATGTGTGAGTTTCACGATGAGATAACGGACAAAAAGCCTCTCTTCTTCGTGATCTTCTCTTCCTCCGTGGTCTTAGTGTGAAATTCTTTCCTATTTAATCCTACCCGTCATAGAATCGCCATGAGCGCCGACTAATTTACGGTTAGCGGGATCAACAAGAGCGGTAACGGTAACAGAGCGTATGTTTTGCTCAGTGATATGCCCGTCTCGCGCCCTGACAAGATCACCGCCATTTTTTAGAATGATTTCAGCCAATACATCACCCATAATTTCCGTCCTCAAATAAATATATAACACATGACAAGTATAAAATCAAGTCTTTGGACCATCCTCTTCTTCGTGATCTTTGTCTCCTCTGTGCTCTCCGTGTGAAATTCTTCTCCCTCCGTTCGTGTTGGTTCGTGTGGTTCGTGGTAAAAATTTTTCCTTTATTATTTGTTACCTGTTATTTATTATTTGTCCGTTCATTCCAGCGGCGCAAAGTACCCGGTATTATCGCGCCCGGATCTTTCCATTAAATAGACTTCAACTTCAATGGGGAGCCAGGCTCTTCCGAAGTCTGTGGGAAGGCGCGAATTATATGTAAAGGTGTAAAGACCTGTTGGAATATCGGCTGTGCTTTTTATAAGTTCGCCTATGCCGCGGGGACGGTAAAGGGGCATTGCCCTGCCGCCTGTTTCTTTGCATAGGTACTCTATTGCCGCGGAAGCTTGTCCGCCGCCGATTATTATAGCGTTAAACACAATACTGTTATTCGCAAGGAAAGCCGCCATTTCTGAAAGACCGCTTTGTTCATACGCAAATTCGCCTAAATTGCCGGAGCCGATATATACAACCGAACGTTTTGGGGCGGCGCCTGTGGCGGTCATAAGGTCTGTCGCCGCCAGGCGAAGGCCAAGATCAAAACGCCAGCGGCTTGTATTACCGGCCGCGCCCCGTACAGCGTTTTCAAGAGAATTGGCGTGTTGTTCGCGGCGGGGCTGTTCAGCGGCTGAAACAACCGAAACTATTTTTGTATTACCCATTTCCTGTACGGCGCGGCTTATATCGCGGGAGGCGGCGCCAAGATCATCGCGCATACGCGCCGTCGCGTCAGACCGTTCTACAAGGAGGGAAATATCAGCTCCGCGATAACGGTAGCCTGGAGTATACAATATTTGATCCGCCGCGAGCAGGTTATTTTCTGTTAGAAGGAAATTGTTGTTATCAAGACCGAGGATTGGGCGGCGCAGCCTGTCTTCTACTGTAAGATCCACTATTACTTTGGGGAATTGTTTTGCGTCGATGTTGCGTATCTGTACAAATAAACCGGAAGCTAAATCGTCAAAACGGGTCATTACATTAACTTCGCTCGCGTTAAAATTTGCGGCGAGTATGCTGCCGTTACTGTCCATTTCAGCGCACGTTATGCGCACACGCTCTCCGCCGGCAAGTCCCAATTCGCGGACAATCGCGGAATCGGGATTTATCTGCACAATTCTATTGCCGTCAGCGGCAAGCATGGTGCCATCGGAAAGAAACCTAAGGCTTTCAGGACCTTTCAAACCTTCCGCCGCCAGTCGTCCCAGATAATTTCCGTTTGGATCGAACATATAAATCGCTTTTGCAGCGCTTTCGGCAATATAAATTTTACTGTTATAAGCGGCAATGCCTGTAGGTGAAAGCAAACCGGGAAAAACCGCGCTTTTTTTTCCAAACGATAGAATAAACACTCCGTCAGGATCAAATTTTGAAATCCGGCTGTTGCCAAAATCGACTACATACAGATAACCGTCCTCGTCAACCGTTAGGTGCTGTGGGCCGACAAATTGACCGTCACCCAGGCCTCTTGAACCGATATACGCCTGCCAGTCTCCGTTACTGTTAAGAATACTCACCCTGCTGCCGCGGAATTCTGACACATACATACGTCCGTCAAGCCCGCGCGCCAAATCATAGGGACGGTCGAAGCCGTTAAGATGGCCGCGCTTGCGATCCTTTATTAATCCGTTTATGTCGATTTTTAAAATTTCATTGCTGCCGTAAGCGGCTACCCATACAGTGCCGTCGTTATTCGCCAATATTGATGTCGGATTACGGTAAAGAACTGTTTCTTCTATCTTTCCCGGGAAGCGTCCCGAGTTCACATAACGTATTCCGTCGTTTGCAATAGGCAATAAAAAGCGCCTGTTGGCTACTGTTTCTATCCGGGCGTTAAGCAGCATACCAACGCCTGAACTTCTGCCGTAAAGGTCAAGCGCGGCGCGCCATTGCCTTACCGCGGTTTCTTCAAAACCTGAACGGTAGTACGCCTTTCCAAGCCAGTCAAGAACCATCGGCTCATTGGGACGGAATGAAAGGGCGCGTTCAAAAGAATACATTGCTTCGTTATACGAAAAACGGTAGTAAGCTTGCACTCCTATCCTGAATTCATCCGCCGCGGCAAGTGCGGCAGGACCGCTTCCGCCCGGAGGAGGAGTTGGACGAAGAGGCGGATCGCTTTGCGCATATAAAACTGATACAACAAGAAAAAACGACGTAAAAACAAAGGTTTTTTTCACCGCCTTTCTCCTGTTACTATTTTAAAGTGCCTTTTTATTTCTTCTTCTTCGGGAGCGATATCAAGCGCCCTGCGAAGCCATGTGCGCGCTTCTATAACTTCGCCGCTTTTATAGTAAGCCCAGCCAAGAGAGTCAAGATACGCCGCGCTGTGAGGCTTGTAATCAACCGCTTTTCTGCATAGGCGAAGCGCGCGCATAGTATCCTGTCCCGTATCCGCAAGAATAAAACCCATGCTGTTCATCGCGGTCGCGTTAGCTGAATCAATCTCCAATGTTTTTTCATAAAGTTCAATCGCGCTCTTATGCCGTTTTTGCACCCACGCGGCGTAAGCGAGAGTATTGTAGAGTAACGGAGATTCAAGGCCGCTTGATTGCAGTTTGCTAAGTTCGTATTCCGCCATTTTTACGCGCTTTGTTATTACATAAATATACGCGAGCATCATCCTGCATTGATAAACGCGCAGGATATGCTGTTCTGACGTTACAACCTGTTCAAGGGAAACCAGGGCTTTTTCATATTTTTTGAGTTTCGTGTAACACAATCCAAGGTAATAGGCAAGCTCGGTTTTTTCTTCAAGACTAAACGATGAAGTGTCCTTTGATAAAAATTCTTTCAGAGCCTGTTCCCAGTTCTTCTCCTTGTAAAGACGCACTCCATCAAGAATTTTTTCGTCCGCGCCGGATGTTTTTTCTTCTTCTTCAGGTAACTCGCCAACGCCGCTTTCCTTAGCAGCCATGATTCCCCCCATTATCCCGCCGCAATTGCCGGTTGAGACATAACCACACAAAACGCGGCGTTCCCTTTTAAAACCTCATCCCAATCAGAACCTTCCTCAGGTATGTTATCAACCTTACCTGGTTTCGCGAAACAATACCTTTTTCCCTGCGGGGAAATGAAAGTAATTATCCTGTCATTATAATACCTCATAGAAGGAAAAGAAGGAACAAGCATTGCAGGTTTTTTTTCAATATTTGGAAAATTCACATTCACAAAAGTGCCGGCTTTCCAGTAACCCATAATTAAAATAAGCTTCTCAGTGATATAAGAAATGACAGGCTCCCACTGCCAGGGAAGGTCATTTTCTACCAAAGACAGCGACACGGACGGAATCCCGAAAAAACTGCCCTGCCTTGCCGCGGACGCGGTTCCCGAATAGATAATATCAGTCCCCAAATTTGCTCCGGCGTTAATTCCGGACAGGATCAGATCCGGCGCTCTTTCCATATTGAGCGCGGTTCCTTCGGTAGAAATACAAATTTCGGGGATTCCTCCCAAAAGGGCGGTTATAATACAGTCTACGGGAGTGCCGGAACACGACCATGTGTCTTCTTCAATCTCTGATAACCTTAAAGGGTCTCTTAAAAATTCAATGGAATGGGAACAGCCTGAACGGTTATGATGAGGAGCGACAGTAAAAACTCTGTGCCCTGCATTACGTAAAGCTTTCGCAAACAGCCTAATCCCCTGCGAAGAGATTCCATCGTCATTTGTCAACAGTATTCGCATAAACCCTCTTGCGGATGCGGCGGGAACCGGTTGTAGTTGCAATGCTGCGCCGCGGTTCGACAACCGGTTCAGAGATTACCCTTGTCCTTGTTGCCAATTTAATTTCGTAAATCGCGGGTCTAAACCCGAAAATCCGCTCGTAATCATCAAGCCGCCTCTTAAATTCTTCAACAAGCTCACGGCGTATAATTGTGTAGGTACATCCTCCAAAACCGATGCCTGTCATTCGCGAACCTGCCGCCCCTTCTATCTCCTGCGCCCGTTTTACAAGCCAGTCAACTTCAGGACAGCTTATTTCGTACAGATCCCTAAGGCTCTCATGGGAATGGTATATAATTTTCGCGAATGAAGCCAGATCCGCGCGTTCAAGCGCGTCCGTCGCGTCATTAACTCTGCGTATTTCCTCGACAATATGCATGCATCTGCGCCTGATCTGCTCTGGAAAGTTTCCGATAACTTCAAGAAGATCGCCTGACGCGTAATCTTTAAAGCCTGCCCCGTCATGTTTTTGCGAAAGAAGCTCAAGACCTTTTAAAATATCCTCCTGCCGGGATGCAATTTCTCTTTCAGCGCCCATTCTGGGAACGCGGGAATCAACAAGGATAAAACGAAAATTGGCAAACGGTGATTTTATCAGTTTTAAATCGTTTTTTGACGAATCAAAAAACAAAAATTGATCTTTGCGCGTTAAAAAACAGACTAGATAATCCACAAGCGCCGCACAACCACCAAAAATTTTTTCATGCGCCTCTTTTAATCTACGCGCAAAATCTTCGTCGTTTATCTGAACATGCAAAAGGCTTCTGAGCGCCGCCGCGGCGGCTGTTTCTATTGCGATTGAGGATGCAAGTCCAATATTTTGAGGAATATCGCCGTAAAAAGTAAAATTAAGCCCCTTCATTGGGTAACCTAATTCGATAAAAAGGTAAATTGCGGGCTTTAAATAGTTAGCCCACCTGTCTTCGCGTCTGAATTTCAAGCTTGCCATAGTTGTTCTTTTACGTTCATCGATATTCGCGGCAAAAAAACGGAAAGAATTGTCTTTTCGCTGGCTTACAGCGAGGTGAATATACCGATCTACAGCCGCGGAAAGGAAAATTCCCGACTTTGACTCGCCTTGCTCGCCTAAAAAGTGAATTCTGCCCGGCGATTCCGCGAAAACAACAGGAATTGATCGGTCTTTTTCAAGATCATATTCTTTTCTGTGAATTTGACCGATGTTAAGCATTAAATCCTCTCTTTTTGCTTTTACTCATTTTATCAGTAAATATTGGGAATTTCAATGGGGGATGTTTTGAAAAATTGTGATTTTTATCGAAAGAATTTCACACCAAGATTACAAAGAGACAAAGAGCACAAAGAGGGGATAATCTACTCATGCTGGTTAATTAAATCAAAAAATTCGCCAACCATATACAGTGGAATATCGTAAATAACGCATCCTGAATAATTACTTTGACCTAAATCAGACATGGAAAAACGTATTGCTATTGTTGGATGATAAGTATCAATAAATAATTTAAGGCTTTTTGCCTTTAGATTTTTTTCCGCTTTTACTTCAATGGGAATAACTTTGTTTCCAATCTGAATGATAAAATCCAATTCCGCTTTAGCTGAACCTTCCCGAGCCCAATAATATAATGGCATGCCGAAAAGCGCTTTTAACTCTCCAAGTACATATTGTTCCGCAAGCGCCCCGTAAAAATGATCAAAGACTGACGGGTCGCGGTCAAGAAAAGCGTCAATGTCAAGGCCGGACATTGCGGAGAGAAGACCTATATCAAGCATATACAGTTTAAAATGTTCAGGTTCGGCATAACTTGCAAGCGGATAGTGAGGCAGAGCGATACGGTTGATTTCATACGCCAATCCGCATTTGGCAAGCCAAAACAACGCCGAGCGGTAATCGCGTGATTTTGCGTTTGGTTTTACGTCGTTGTAAACAAATTTTTTTGCCGCTCTTGCCAACTGGCGCGGAATGGAATTCCAAAGGCGCGTAACTTTTTCCGTGTATTTCATATCAATATGTTTAGAGAAATCATCTTCATAACCGCTTATGATTTTATTCTGAATCGACCGTATCGCATTAAAATTTTTTTCTTTTGTAAAAGCAAGCACAACTTCGGGCATACCGCCGACATAAAAATAATATTTAAGATATTTTGACAGATCATTCTTTACCAAAGCGGCAAAGCGCGGCTTGTGTTTTTCTATCGCGGTTAAAAGCTGTTGTTCATTCAGAGCGGCAAGGAATTCGGAAAATGTCATCGGGTATAACGTAAGATTGTCGGTCTTACCAACCGGAAAAGACTCATCATCGTGTAACGCAATGCCAAGAAAACTGCCGGCCGCAATTATGTGATATTCAGGAGCTTCTTCGCAAAAATATTTCAGTGAATTAAGAGCGCGGTTACATTCCTGAATTTCATCAAAAATGACAAGGGTTTCTCCGGGACTTATGGATTCGCCTGAGATAAACCCCAATTCTTCAATAATTCGCCGAGGCTTAAGATCGCTTTCAAAAATATTTCGCGCCTGTTGGTTATTAAAAAAATCAATATACGCCGTATTCCTGTAAGCGGTTTTTCCGAATTCTTTCATCAGCCATGTTTTACCCGTCTGCCTTGCTCCCTTTAACAGTAACGGCTTTCTGTCGGAAGAATTTTTCCATTCAAGCAAGGATTTTATTATTTTTCTTTGCATATTTGAATTGTATTACACTTTTGCACCTTTTTCAAGGGAAAATATGCAATAATCTGCACCTTTTTACATGGAAAAACAAGCAAACTTACACTTTTTTATAGGGAATATATCAATATATTTGCACCTTTTTACATGGAAAATATCAGTATATCTGCACTTATTTACATGGAAAAACAAGCAAACTTACACTTTTTTATAGGGAATATATCGCTACTATTGCACCTTTTTCAAGGGAAAATATGCAATAATCTGCACTTATTTACATGGAAAAACAAGCAAACTTACACTTTTTTATAGGGAATATATCAATATATTCGCACCTTTTTACAGGGAAAATATCGATATTATTACACCTTTTTATAGGGAACCACAGAGACTGCTATCATGGCGATTAGCGTGCAGATATACGGAAACGCAAGAATAAAGCCGGCGGGTATGTTCCAAAACCCCTGAGCATAGTTTGAAAAACATTCGGCAAGCGCGAAAACAAACGCTGCGGCAAGGAGGCCTGCCGGTTTTTTTACTCCGAGGAAAATTACTGCAAGGGCGATCCAGCCTTTACCTGCTGACATCCCAGGAACAAAGGCGCCAAGATTGAGGCTTAAAAATGAACCGCCTATGCCGCAGAAAAAACCTGATATTAAAAACGCCGCCGTTTGGTAAAACGCGGGTTTTATTCCAAGACTTACAAGCGCGTCTGTATTTTTTTCGCATGCGCGAAGCCTGTACCCGAATGGGGTTTTGTAAATTGCAATGTGTGAAATTACAAGCAGGAAAACAGCCAATACCATATATAACATTAACAGGCCGTCAGCGTTATTCGCCGTGATTACTCCCTTTGTGCCGAATAATTTTTCGGAAAGAATTACGCATAAACCGCTTGAAAATAAATTTATCGCAAGGCCGGAAATAAATAAATCAGCGCGAAGTTTAAAAACAGCTAACGAATGTAACGCGGATAGTATTGTCGCCGTTAAAATAGCGGATAATACGGCGGCAATTACACTGCCTGAAAAGTGAAACACCGCCAAAGAACAAAACGCTCCTGACAATAGCAACCCTTCAAGGGCAATGTTTAATGTTCCTGCAAGAGCGGGAAAAAGCCCTCCAAACGCGGCAAAAAATATCGGTATCATTATGTTTAACGTACTTTTAAACACGGGGTAAATTGCCATTTTATTTCTTCCTCTTGCGTTCAAAAATATTTTTAACGGCTAAACTTGTTGATAAAAAGAAAATCACAGCCTGTATAATGTATGAAATTTCATAGGTTATTCCCGTATTCTGCATTGCAATCCTCGCCCCAGTTTCCGTCCATGCAAGGAAGAGGGCGCAGGGTATCACAGCAATGGGGGAAAAACTTGCGATTAACGCTACGGTTAGGCCGCTCCAACCCAATCCTGAGGAAAATTCCTTAATTACCGCATAATGCGTTCCAAGAACAGCGATGCTTCCGGCAAGTCCGTATAAAGCGCCGCTCATTGCCATTGCAATAACGGTATTTCGTTTTGTATGTATCCCGCCGTAACGCGCAAACATTTCATTTTTTCCGGCTATTCTAAATTCATAGCCTGTTTTTGTCTTATAAAGAAAAAACCAGACTATAAAAACAAAAACAAGCGCGATAAAAAAATTTAAACTTAAACTTGACGGTTTTAATATTTGAGGAAGCCTCATATTTTCAACAATTTTTTTTGTAGATATAAGCGACGTATCAGGATCAAGAAAAGGACCTGTAACAAGAAAATTGACAATAGGTATAACCGCGCATGAAAGAAGGAATGTTGTAATAATTTCGGGAGTTTTCCATCTTGCCTTACAAAAGCCGCTGAACGCCGAAAGCGCGCCGGAGGCAAGAGCGCCTGCCACCGCCGCAATAATCGCTCCTGATACTCCTAAACGTACAAGGGAAAGAGCGGCGGCTGTCGTTGTAAAAGCGCCCAAGTAAACCTGCCCTTCTCCGCCAAGGTTTAGGTTTCCGGCTTTCATGGCGATTATTATGCCCAGCGCTCCAAAAATCATTGGAACTGCGGTATTAAGGAGATTGCCAAAACTGTATAAATTCCTGAAAGGGCCAATAAAGAAAAAGTACATAGTTTTTAAAGGCGTACCGCTAAGAATGAATATTAACAAAAATACAGTTAAAAGAGAAATTACAAATATGAAAATAACATTTTTCTTCATAAAGCCGTTCCAAGCCCCTGCATGCAATTTCCAATTGACTCTTTAATACCGTTATTTTGATTATTGATAAAAACGCCCGCTGTCTTTCCCCTGTACATTACAATTATTCTGTCCGCAAGTTCAATAATCTCGTCCAGATTGGTGGAAATTAAAACAATAGCCGCTCCTTTCTTGCGAAGCGCGTCTATTTCTCCTTTTACAAATCTGCCGGCGGCAATATCAAGCCCCCAGGTAGGCTCGGAAAAAACAATATAATCCTCAAGCAGATTTAATTCCCTTGCAAGAATTAATTTTTGCAAATTGCCTCCCGATAACGTAAAAACTTTTTGCTTTAAATCGGGAGCTTCGATATTATATTTTTTTAACCAGGAGTTTATATCTTCTTTAATTTCATTCTTGCGCTTCAGTTTTTTATAATTAAAAGAAAAATATTCATTTCTCATGTTAATTATCATATTTTCCTCGATTGTCGCCTCAGAAGCGCTTCCGACATTTATACGGTCGGCGGGAACAAAACTAAGCCCCTGATTACGCAATTTGCATATATTAAGCTTTGAAATATCCTTTCCTCTGTGCAGAATTTTACCTTCGCAAGGGTGCAAAAAACCGCCCAAGACAGCCTCAATTACTCCAAGCCCGTTGCCGCCGACTCCCGCAAACCCGAGTATTTCGTTTGAATTTACGGAAAAAGAAACTTTATCGAGTAACGGACGTTTTTGTCCGCGCCTTCTTACAGTTACGTTATCAAATTTAATTACATTATCTTTTTTCCCGCCGCCGTTAGTATATATAGACGGAGGCAATTTTTCATCCCCCATCATCATTCTTGCAATTTCAAACTCGTCAGTTTCCGACACGTTTTTTACATCAACTAACCGCCCGTTACGCAAAATCGCTACGCGGTCGCTGATTCTCTTTATCTCGTTTAATTTATGCGTTATAAGAATAATTGATTTTCCATTATGAACAAGAGTTTTAAGTGTGTTAAACAGCGATTTTATTTCATGTTCGGTCAATATCGAAGTCGGCTCATCAAGAATAATTATTTGGGCGTCATGGTATAAAACGCGGCAGATTTCCACCTGCTGCATTTCACCAAGAGTCAAATCTTTTACCTTTGTATCCGAGTTTATGGAAAAATTGTTATCTGAAATTATTTTCTCGCTTATCTTGACCGCTTTCTCAATGTCAAAAAAAATACCGCATTTACGGGGTTCAAATCCAAAAACAATATTTTCCGCCGCGGTATATTCGGGGAACAGCATAAAATGCTGATGAACCATGCTGATATTTCCGTTTTTAATTATTTCGCCCTCGTCATATTTTTCCAGACCGCAGAGGATTTTCATCAGCGTAGTCTTCCCCGCCCCGTTCTCGCCCGCAATGCAGAGAATTTCCCCTTTGCGCAAATCAAGGCTGATGTTGTTATTTGCTTTTTTACCGCTTCCGGGATACTGTTTGGTTATATTTTTTAATTCAACGATATTCATTAAAAATCTTTCATAAACTTTTCAAATTTACCGCGAATATCATCAGGAAGGCCTTTATATCCAGGATCATCGTAAATAAAATTTAAATACCCTTCTTTTACCCCGATTGTCTGTGAAATGCCATATTGAATTTTCCCCGCTAAAACGTCTTCCAATATTTCCATAATAAGTTTTTTCTGTTCCATAATACCGCAGCCAAGTATAAAGCCCGGAGCCATTTTATACGCGTTTGTGTTATACCAAACCATATACGCGTGTTTTTCAACCGCTGTTTTAACAAGCCCTTGCGCCGCCCCGCCCGCTATCGACGTAAAAACATCGACTCCCGAATCCATCATTGCCGAGGCGAGTTCAGCCGCCTTATTCGCGTCCGCCCACGAGCCTATTACGCGAAAATCAAGCTCTATCTGCGGATCAACTTTTCTTGCGCCTTCCAAAAAACCGGGAACCATTTGTTTGGTTAAAAGCGGATATTCCTGCGCTGCGATAAAGCCAATCTTCTTTTGTGGATTTGCATACTGCATGCCGCTTGTTGTAACAAGACCTGCAAGATAGCCTAAAAAATAAGACTGCTCTCTTTGATTATAATTGTACGTTCTGATTTGCTGATTTCCCTCATATTCCGCGTCAACAATAACAAACTTTTGTTTTGGAAAATTCTTCGCAACATTAACGCAAATTTCAGGCAGAGACGGATTGGAACCTATTACAACGTCATACTCGCCGCTTGAAACCATTTCGCCTAACTGTTGTTCCCACTGGGACTGATTCATACCGGCCTCGTATATTTTTACGCTTACATTTGAATGGCTCTTTTCAAAATCAAGAGCGCCGTCCGCCATCATTTCATAAGTCGGGCTTCCGGCAATGACTCCGGTAATAAATACCAGAACGGAAAGGCCGCTTTCCTTGGATTGAGTTTTTTTTGTACAGCCAAACATAAAAAATACAGAGAGTATTAAAAGCGCGATTAATATTTTTTTCATAATTGTTTATTCCTTATATTTTTATACTCATAAAATAAATTATTGTAAAGATCGGTATTAGCCAAATCAGGCTTAAAAGTTCTTTCTATACGGTAAAAAGCTGACGAAGCTTCGGCTAAAGACGCGAATTTTCCAAGAAAACAACTTCCGATTATGGCAAGGCCAAGAAGTTCCGCTTCTTTATATGCTCCTTCTATAACTTCTATTCCGGTAACATCCGCTTTTATTTGATTCAAGTATGAACAGCCGGCAAGCCCGCCTGTCACTCGCAATTGACGCGCTTTAACGCCCGCCTCTTCCATAACGGAAAGCACGTCCCTAATTGCAAAACCAATGCCTTCAAGTATTGAATTGGCAAACTCGCGCCGCCCTGAAGAAAGATTAATTCCGCTCCAAACGGCAGTTACGGACGGATTCCAAACAGGCGCGCGTTCACCCGCTAAATATGGAAGAAAAACCAAACCGCCGGATCCGCTTTTGCTCTCCTGCGCAAGCGCGATAAAATCATCAAAACCGAGTCCAAGCAAATCGCATGCCCAATCTATTGCTTTGCCTGTTGTGTTGATAATCCCAGACAGATTCCAATATGGTTTGACAGGATGGCCGTAAGACATCAGCCGGTTATCGGAAATACGGTTTTGCGTACAGAGATTAATTCCTTCCGAAGAGCCGGTACGGTCGCAAGCCTGGCCGATTTCCGTTACTCCGCTTCCTAAAATAGCGGCAAAAAAGTCCGGCCCGCCTGAAACTACCGGAATATTTTTTGAAAAGCCAAACTTTGCCGCCGCTTGCGCAAGAATTGTCCCAAACGGCTCTCCGGGACGGATGAAAGCGGGAAATTTATCCGCGTCCAGATCAAGTTTATCAAGAACGCCGTTATTCCAAAACCAGCGGTCAAATCCATCGCACGGGAAAACATTGCGCGCCTGTCCTGTGAGAGCGTAGGCAAGGTATTCCGGGCAGCCAAGAAAATATTTTGTTTTTTTATACAGTTCATTTTCATCATTTTTAATGCTCAATATTTTTGGAAGAAAAAATCCCGCATCCACAAAGCCGCCCATCAGGCGCGAAACTTCTTCCTGACACTTAACCGCCCTTCGGTCAAGCCAAAGTCTCGCGTTTTCCGCGGAAACGCTAATGCCTTTATCTGAAAAGACAGGCGCATCAAAAACCGGAACAAGACTGGGACCGTTTCCGCTTATAACAATAACCTCAACAGAGGCAAAATTTTCAATCTTCCCATTGGCTGCCAATTTACCGCAGCAGGTTTCAAACGCGCTGAGCCATTCGGAAGGTTCGGCCTCATGTTTATTTTCAATATTAATAACGGAAAGCGCTTCGGCGGCAAAAGACAGACGGTTTCCGTCAATATCCCATAACGCGGATTTAAAAGTTGAGGTCCCTATGTCTATAGTGAGTAACGCAGGTTTATACATAAAATCCTTTCTATCACCTATAATAATACCACATTACAATAGTACCATTTTTTCAATTTTAATACAATTCCCTTATTGTTCTTCAAAGTGAAACTGTTAATTATAAATAATAAAATCAAAAAAATAAATGACATTTCTTATTATATCTGGTATTATGAAACCAAAACCTAAGGAGAAAAAAATGAAGAAAAATAGGATATTCCTGCTTGTATTGTTATTGGGCGTTACGACATTATTTTCATCCTGCTTAGACATAATGCTCTCCGTATTAGACAGACCTGAAACCCACAAAATAATCCTAAATGAATATGCCCCACCGGAACTTAATGTAACGATAACATATTCCGGCGCTCTTATGTTGAAGCAATGGAATGGTACTAATGTGCTGGATATTATGAATGAAAAAAAACAGATTTATCCTATTGATAAAGTTATACTTAGTGTTCCATCCGGAAAAAACAATTTCATATTTGACATATATATTATTTTCGACAACTCTACTTCATACACTTCCTATCGGGCGCCAAATGTTGAACTGCCGTGTTTATTGGAAACAGGAAAAAAATACGAGTTTAGAACGCGATCAAAATCACTGGGCGGCTCAAAAGGCTATGAATTCTTTGTGGGGATTTATGACGTTACAAAACGTTCAACACTGATACAAGAATGGAGAGTAGGAGAGGGTAAATGACGACTATTTCAAAGCGTATGAAAAAGTTGTTCCTCTTAATTTGTTTGGCGGCGTTATTAACGGCTTCCTGCGTAGTAACTCCAAATGCAAAAATTGTATATGACGAATCAGTCGCCGTGGAAAAAACGGCATGGATATCCCCTGCGGGCATAGGCTCAATTATTGGATATAACGGAATTAAAGTAGACTGGAAATTCAACCCTTTTAGCATCAGTTTTATTCAAATCCCCGCCGGCAATACTTTACTGGAATGGGACATTAATGCCAGTCAGGGAAATACGGTTTATAAAGCCAGTAATATATTATTCAGCTATAATTTTTTGCCGGGGAAACAATATTTGTTTACATTGGGACGCGACCCGAAAGCGAATGAATCCGGAAGTTTAGGTTTAAAGGTATACATGTACAATATAGGCGAGCGTGTAGTCGGGGGTTACCGTGAAATGGAACAACATTATTACGGATTTGCCCCGTTTTTAAATGTTGAAAGCAGAAGAAAAACCATACTGGAATAACAAGGAGATGAAAATGAAAAAAAGAATATCATTATTTGTATTGGCGTTCAGCGCCGCCGTATTATTATCATCATGTTTATACATACCTAAAACCTATAAAACTTTTTTAGATATAACTGTTCCCGCCGATAAGACGACAACAATAAAGTTTGAAGGTGATTTCCGATTGAAAAGATGGAATGATACGTTTGTATATGCTTCCAGTAATATTATTATTCCCGCTGGGAATACCAGTTTTTTGTTTGATTTGCACTTTACATTCAGCAATCAGTATTCATCTACTACCTATAAAATGGAAAATATAGAACTGCGGTATCTCTTTGAACCGGGAAAAATATATACGATTAAATCAAACTATAAACCGTTAGGACTCTTTAAAGGATATGAATTTTATGTTGAATTATATGATACAACAAAAAAATCCACGCTGTTAAATAAACCCGTGCTATTAAAAGATTGGAAAATAGGACAGAGTTAAGGAGAATTTATGAAACATCATTTTATACTCATTATTTTTATTTTATTTTTTGTTTTTCCCGTTTGTGTTTTTTCCCAACAAGCCGCCCCTTCCGCGGGCGTTTTACGTGATTATGTAGGCTTGATCAATCAAAGTTATCATCCCGGCATTGTGGCTTATTTTGAAAAGATTAAAATTGAACTGGAAAAAAACGGACAAAACAATGCGGCTAAATCTATCGATCTTTTTCTGAAAGGAGCAACCGGCTCAGGTTTTGTAATTGCCGGCGCACCGGGAAATTTCTACATAGTAACCAATTATCATGTTATACAGCAGGCTCATACCCTTTCTATCACCTTTGAACGTCAGGATAATTTTAAGAAAAAATACGAAAACCTGATTGTAATCGCCGCAGATGAAGAGTTGGATTTGGCATTGATGGCATTTCCCGCCGCGGATAAGCCGTCATCCGGTTTAAGTTTACTTACCCGGCTGGTGGATGAAGGAGAAGACGTGTATGCCGCAGGATTTCCCGTTCTTGGAGCCACTCCTCTTTGGCAGTTTAGCCGCGGTATGGTTTCCAATTCATCGGCAAAGTTTCCCAAAAGCCTATACGATGAAACATTAATGGGACCGTATATCCAGCATACGGCGCAGATTGATCCCGGCAATTCAGGCGGCCCTCTTTTGGTAGTACAGAGAAACGCCGTTTCAGGATATGTTGTGGCGGGCATCAATACTTTAAGCGCTGTAAGAAGACAGACGGCAAATTATGCCATTCCCGCTCCCACGGCTCAAACTTTTATTAACGCGGCGATTAACCAAAAACCGGAAACATACAGAGACGCTCTGGATAAAAGAATTAATAGTTTTTTACAGGGACTGGGCGAATACAAAGCCGTTTATCCTCATATTGCGGAATATCTTTCTTCAGTTTGCGTTGGAGAAAATGCCGAATATGCCATGTCGGAAATGTATGACAAAGGCAATAACACAGTCAGACGGGCTTTTATTGAAAAATGCGAGGACAGCGTAGTAGGCGCAATGGGTTATGCAGTCGCGTGGACAATCGAAAACAGCCTTCGCGCAGGACAACAGGGGCCGATTAAAGCTTCCTTAAAAGATGTTGCCGGCTCCGAAGAAGAATATACCGTAACATTCAGTATAAACAACAAGGATGTCAGTTCGATATGGGTACGCGAATACGGCAACTGGCGGATTAAAAATTTTGGCTCTGTCGCCGCCGGCGATAAATCGCTGATGAACAAAAAAGAAGCCGAGAAAAAAGCAATTGATAATCTGCGGTTTGACAGTCCTTTCAACATTGAAGCCGGTTATGCAAATCTTTATGAGAAAGACAAAGGATTGTATTTTTCTTTTGATACTTTCGGTATTTTGGGAGTCAATTTTTATTATGCTGATGAAAACTTCTGGTCTATCGGAGTCTTAGTAGGTTTTCACTGGGATATTCCCATTGGAAAATTTGGCATTTCGCCATACTTAAGGTTCGGCCCCATGTATATGAATGATAAAGGATTTCAAGAATATGAAGAAAAACAGAAGGCAGACCTATACAGCATTACTTTACCGGGTTTTCCCGTTGCATTTACAGGACAGGTTGGGCTTAGAATAAGAACCTCTTATGTACCGGGTTTATTCCTGGGAACGGCTTTCCAACTCAATATATTCAACCTGACAGGCTATGATAAATTATTGAAGAAAGCTTTGTGCTTTACAGCCGGTTACGCGTTCTAGGAGAAGCTTTATTCAAGTTTACGCATAAACAGGCGCTTTCTCAGCCGCATAGTTAGCTGTATGGTTAGCTGAACTATAGGGGACTATCTCTTTAAACAAGGATTCATTTTTTTCCATTTCGGATTCAAGATCATAATAATTTTGAAGATTAAGCCAGAATTGCGCTGAATTGCCAAAATATCTTGAAAGCCGCAGGGCCATATCAACAGTTATCCTTCTATTGCCATTGATAATCTGAGAGATAGTATTGTTTTAAGAAGATTTCTACCACGAACCACACGTACTAGTACCTTCGGTACTTACACGAACTTTTAGCACATATCTTGTCGCTGTTCGTGTTGGTTTGTGTGGTTCGTGGTAAATTTTTAATTACAATTTTATTTCATAAAATCATTGAAAACATTTTCCATGACGTTATTGACCTTTCGTGTCATAACTTTAGATAGTCGGGCTAATATTTATTAATTATTTCGTTAATTTCACCTAAGATTTCGTTTGTTGACCTGTTAATCTGTGTTTTAATTTGTGTTGTAATTTGTTTTTTCATAGAATTTGGCAGACGGGGAAAAATGTTTTCAGCGTCGGCATTAGCGTCATTATCATTCTGGTTTTTGAAAAAACGATAAGGTTCTATCCTCAGTATATCAGCTATTTTTTCTATCAGTTCCATAGAAGGAAACCTCCGACCAATCTCAATCTCTCCAATATAACTGGTTGCGGTATCACAATATTCCGCCAGTTGCATTTGTGAAAGACCTTCTTTTTTACGAAATTCCTTCAAGTTTTTAATAAAAATTTGTTTCAAAGTCATCTTTTTATATGCTAATAGCCGAAAGATTTATTCTACAATCGTCTTTATGACGTTAAACAAAAGACGCAAATTATATTTAAGAGGTTATTTTACCCCGCATTTACTCGTCTCAGCGTGCTGTCCTGGCACGCGGAATTTGTCTAAAATGGGGTAAGGGATTATTGGATTAAAAAATTATTTACAACGCCTACGGCGTAATTATATAATTTTATTATGTTATGCGCCTACGGCGCAGTAAGCATATTATAAAAGTGGCTTTTTACTACATTAATTCTTTTCGGGCTTCTTGAGGAAGCCCTACCAGCCCGATACGGGCTGGCATTTACCCCTAAAATCAAGTAAAAATCTACTTTTTCGACTGAATTAGACTTATTAATCTATTTTCAATAGAAGAAATATCGGCTTTTACACCATCTTGGAAATCTTTTATAGCCTCTTGCGGAAAAGGAGCAACAGAAAAAAGTTCTGGCGTGTCAAATTCAAGTGCTACGGCAATACGTTCCAGCATTTCAACAGAGGGAAATTTGGTTTTTCGTTCAATCTGGGAAATATAATGAGTAGAAGTTTCCACTTTTTCAGCTAGTGTAGCCTGTGAAATCCCCAAAAATTCCCTTCTTTTTTTGATATTGTTAGACAATAAAGACCTAATATCTGTCATGCATAATTTAACTTTATCTTATATGATAGTATTGACAAGTCTCTAATAGCTCCATTATTATACATATATCGAACTATTAGGACTATATTTTGCTTAAATTAGCCAAAAAAGCGAGATATTGAGCAATAGACACATTTTAATATTTAAGGAGTATTCTATGAAAAACATTTTTAAACTAATCAACATTATCGCCATTGTTGCGGTAATCGGGTTTTCTTTCATCGCTTGTGATAATGGCGATAATGGAACTGAAGGCGGCGATGGCAAAAAAGACCCAATCATTGATACAACTGCACTTAATGCGGTTATTCAAGAGGCTTTTATTGCAAGAGACGGAGTTAAAACGGCTTCCAACTCTTCGGAAGTGCCGACTGGAAAGAAATGGGTTACGGAAAGTGAATGGAACGCTTTTAACACTGTTATAAAAACAGCGGCAGAAGCCAAAGCAAATTCTTCAAGCCAGTCGGCGGTAGATACGGCAAAGACAAATTTGCAAACGGCGATTGCTACTTTTAACACCGCAAAGAAAGACGGAAGCGGTTCCACTATAACTTTGAGCGGAACCATTAATGTTAAAAACAATGGACAGATTGTCCCCTATGTTATGATACAAGCCTATGTCGAAGACTGGAGCTGGCAAGAAATGATCAGAATTTCCGCAGTGGTGGTAAATTCACCGTGGGAAATAATTACCAGTCCATTTTCAAGCTCTACAGCAATATGTTTTGTTATACATGGTTATGATAATGATAAGTATGAGGATAAGATCTTTGAGATTACCGCTACTGAAAAGACGACAGCCTATAATACGAATGTAACCAGTATCACCATAAACATGAATCTAAATCTCATCACCATAAGCGGTACCTTAAAACTTAATGGGCAGACAATCCCGTCTATATCAATAAGCATATATAAAAATAACACCATGATTGGCGCTACAACCATTGTAAATGCGAGAAACAACACTCCCTGGTCAATAATGCTACCATCTCAAACCGTTGATACTGCTATTGATTTTTACATTGTGGGTTTTGACGGTCCGCTTCCATGGGAATATGATCAAATATTTACTCTTTGGAAAGATTTCGGTGTAAAAATAGGGAATCAAAACAAATCAGGTGTTGTGTTAAACCTCATAAATTAAAATTGTTCACACACCGCCGTACGTCCATGTACGGCGGTGGTTCGTCTTGGGGGAAATTATGACTATTAAAAATTCTTCAATTAAATTATCGATTCTTATAACGGTTTTTATCGTTGTAAGTTTATCCGGCTGCTTTAGCCAATGGCAGGGCGACTTGGCGCAAATCATTATTTCGTTTGGCGGCGCGGAACGCTCCTCCATCGACTATAATCCCGGCGATTCATCTACCCATAAGAAACTTGAATACAAGATTGTGCTTACAAGCGCGGCGGAAATGCTGGAGTACACTTTCACTGACAAAACAATTTTTGAAGCCTCTGTGACGCCGGGTAAATGGAATGTATTGATTAATTCCTATTATGAAGGCGATATTTACGCGACAGGTTCAAAAGATGTAACTTTAAAACCGGGACTGAATAACGAAACGATAGATATGTATGAGTCCGCCTTTACAGAAGTTCCCGGCAGGAGCCTTGTAGAAAAATTAAAATGGCTGTCTGAAAATGTGGTTGGCGGCAGAGACTATCTTATTAGAGTAAATAAAGATGAAAGCCTTGAACCGCAAAACTTTGACCAAAACCTTTACTACGGTGGTCAAAAGGTAGGCATAACCTTGATAGGAGATACGCGAGAGCGAACCATAAGCCTTTCCAGAAATCTTTCCTCTAACGAAGAAACGCTTTTTTTAATAAACCCCGGCGTTACCCTTACACTGGGGAATAACATTACCTTGAAAGGCCGCAGTAATAATTACGGCTGGCTAGTTTTTGTTAATGAGGATGCCAAACTTATAATGAATGCCGGATCTAAGATAAAGGATAATATCAAAATAAAGAACAATATCAATAATGAAAATGGTTGGATAGCCGGAGTATTTGTAAATAAAAAAGCAATCTTTGAAATGAACGGCGGGGAAATTTCCGGTATTGTTGCCCCAGGCGGCGGTGCCGTGTGGGTGGCAGGAACTTTTAAAATGAATAATGGGAATGGGAAAATCTGCAACAATAAAACTACAGCAGAATTCGGCGCTGCTGGGGTGTGGGTACTGGAAGGAGGAAAATTTTATATGGACGATGGAACAATCTCCGATAATATTGGCGGCGGAGTGCAAGTGTATAACGGAGGAACCTTTACCATGACCGGCGGAACAATCACCCGTAATACAGCCACTGGCGATGGCGGCGGGGTAGCTGTTATTATTTCGCACAATGATACAAAACCAGACACCACTGATTCAACCTTTACCATGAGTGGTGGAATAATATCCGGTAATAAAGCACCAACGGGCAGTGGCGGCGGGGTAGCTGTTATAGTTTGGGATGAACCACAAGTCTTTAATTCAACCTTCAACATGACCGGCGGAACAATCACCGATAATACAGCTAGAGATAACGGCGGTGGGGTAAGTGTGTGGAATGGAACATTTGATAAAAAGAATACTGGTGGAACAATCAGCAATAATAATGCTGCAAATGGTAGAGCCGTAAGTGCAGGTTCCGATTATGGAGAAGATTCTAAAAAAAGAGAAAATGACATCATGCCAACTAATACGCTTTATTATAAAGGAACACTCACTACCAGCGCTTCAGGCGATTGGGATTAACCATAACATGAAAACTAAGGAGCAAAAAAAATGAAAATAAAAATAAGTTTAACAATTTTCCTCCTCTCCCTCTGCGCAGTAATAAACGCGCAAACCACGGACGAAATTCAAACGCTGTTGCAAACTCCCGCCGTAAGTTACGGGCAGGCGGCGCGTTTTGTGCTGGAAGCGGCTGACGTTAAAGGCTCTTACGACAAAACAAACGAACAGGACGCGGCGCAGAATGCGATGCGTTTTGCGGTAGAAAAAAAGTGGCTGCCACAAAAAGCCAAAGCGCAGGACGCGATTTCACTGGAAAGGCTGTCGCTCCTTATCATGAAAGCTTTTAACTTAAAGGGCGGGCCCATGTACACTTTGTTTAGCGGCGCCCATTACAGCTACCGCGAAATGGTTTTTCAAGATTTGATACAGTGGGAAAGCGATCCGCAGATGAAGGTGTCTGGCGAAGAAATGTTTTTAATTGTCAACTGTATTTTATTCCGCATTGAAACTAACCCCTGGGAATTTATAGAGGAACATCCTGTATTACCGGCGGAAGAAATAAAAACGGAAGAAATCAAGAAAGAAGAAATCGTAAAAGAAGAACATATCACTCATCCGCAGGAGGACGCGCAATGAAAAAAATAATACTCCTCATTACCGTAGTTTTTTACTTGTGCGCGTTCTCAATTTACGCCATAGATTTCGGCCTTGTTTTCAGCCAGGACGCTGACATTGACGTGCCTTCTTTTGATTTCGGAAGAACTTCTTTTGACATATCGGGCGCTTTTTTGCCGCGGTTTACCACGCCGCTTGGAAAAATAGGCCGCCTGTTCATTTCAGCCGCGATAAATTATAAAGCTGCTCTTCTGAGCAGCACTGCTCTTTCGAGCGGCAGTGACCCTTTTGCAATAATACCGGAACTGACAAGAACCGACGTTAATTTTAATTTTGGAAATATCAATTTAAACGCGGGACGGATGTTCTACAGCGATCCTCTGGGAATAACCGCAAACGGTCTTTTTGACGGCGCGCGGGTTTCACTTATTACGCGTAACGGAAATATCCGCGCCGCAGGCTTGTACACCGGCCTTTTATACAAGGAAAGAGCCGCAATTACAATGACATCTGATGAATTGAAATCAAGTAATATAAAGGTTGATTTTGATGATTTTGCCAATACCTACTTTGCCCCTCCCCGCATTCTGGCGGCGCTTGAATATGACCACCCGTCCATTAACGGATTCGTCGGCTTAAAAACTTCAATACTATCCCAGTTTGACGCGGGCAATGATAAGTTAAACACTCATTATCTGACGGCCGCTTTATCTTTTCCGGGAAAATCAACTATTCTTGATTTGGGCGCGTGCCTTGAATTAATCGAATATAACGATAAGACAACTCCGGCGTTGGCGGCGGATGTCGGATTAACATTCATGCTGCCGACAAAGCTGGAAAAACACTTAAAGTTTTCATGGAGATATTCAAGCGGAGTGAGCGAAGATGAAACCATCGGAGCGTTTTTGCCCATAACGACAGTTTCTCAGGGAAACCTTATAGAAGCCAAATTTTCCGGCTTGACCCTTTTATCCGTGGACTATACGGGCAGGCTGTCGAAATCAGCATCAGCGAATATGGCGTTTACATATTTTATCAGGAATGATTTGGGAACGTACAGGCATTATCCTGTAACAGAAGAAAACATAGAAGAAGGATTTTTTCTTGGAGCGGAAATATTCGCCAGGTTTGTTTGGAATATATCTTCGGGAATCCGCCTGAACATTGGAACCGGCGTATTCTTGCCGGCGTTAGGCGATGCCGCACCTGACGCGGATATTCTGTGGCGAACAAAACTTAACTTGATAGTTTCAATTTATTAATTAACAGGAGCAGGAAAATGAAAAAATTACTGTTTGTAACGGTCTTTATTTTAACGGGTTTTTACGCGTTCGCCCAGGACGCGTTTATCGATCAGCTAACGGGCACGGTGGAAATTAAGCATCCAAAAGAAACTTCATTTAAAGCCGCCCAAAAAGGGGATAAATTATATCAGGAGACTGTCATCTCGACAAAATTTAAAAGTTACGCCATTATCAAAATAGGCGGCGCGACAATAACGGTGCGCCCGTTAACGATTCTATCGTTAACGGATATTCAAAAAATGGAAGAAAGCGAAACTTTAAATGTAAATTTGCAAATGGGAAGAGTTCGCGTTGATGTCAAGCCGCCTGCTGGAACAAAGGCAATTATGACGGTAAGCTCTCCCACGGCAACGGCGTCTGTCCGCGGTACCAGCTTTGAATTTGATCTTAACAACCTTTATGTAAACGAAGGCACGGTCAGTTTTGCCGGCGCTAACGGGCAGATGGTTCTTGTCGGCGCCGGCGGATACAGCCGGGCGGACGGTGCGGGACAGGCGTCAAATCCATGGGATAATAAAAAAGCGGACTTAATGCCGCCAAGCCCTGCCGGAACAAGCGCTAGAGAAATGTCCGCTTCTTCCGCCATTGCCGCAAATTCTATTTTTACTATTAATGTTCAATTTAAATAACTGAGTTTTGTAAAATAAATCTCTCTAATCACATGTTCCTTTGTCAGCCCTTTTTGTTCAAACTTAGTTACAGGACGCCACTTTTGAGGCGCGGCGAAACTTTCGTAGGCGTTTTTTAAAGAGGCAGTCGCGTTCAGTTCTTCAAGAGCGTGAAGGGCGTAGTCTTCCCAGTCTGTTACCATGTACAGATAGCCGCCGGGTTTTAAACAGTTGGCAAGCGTTTCCGTAAAGGGACGCTGTACAAGTCGCCGTTTGCGGTGTCTTTTCTTGGGCCACGGATCTGGAAAAAAGATATGAATGGCTTCAAGAGAAGCGTCCGGAATCATTTTTTCTACGGCGTAAACGGCGTCATATTCAATTATTCTTATGTTGGAAAGGGAGCGTTTTTCAATTTCCCATAACAGCCGGCCTATGCCGGGGCGGTGGACTTCTATGCCGATATAGTTTTTGCATACATTTGCCTGCGCGATCTCAGCGGTCGCAACGCCCATTCCAAAACCAATTTCCAACGTTACATTTCCGGCATTAGAGAATATTTTATTAAAATCAAGCTTTTCTTCCGCAAAGGGAATAATATAACTTTCAGCTAACGAAGCGTAGGCTTTTTTTTGAGCGTCTGTAAAATGACCCGATCTAATTACATAACTTTTAAGCATCAGCGAAGAGAAACCGCATTTGTAAAAGCGCTGCAAAAATTAACTTCGTCTTCCGCCCAAAGAGAAGCGGTTCTTGCGTTTGATTGAAGTTTTAAATCTGAAATCTGTCCTGTCTTTGAAGTAAGGGTAAAGGTAGCAATATAATTTCCCGTATTGTCGTAATATACCAAACGATTTACAGGCCACTGCGAATTAACATTGTATACGCCGTCTGTAATATCAATTTCAGGGAAAGGATAGCGGACTACTCCGTCAAAAGTAAAACTGCGCTCAACGCTTTCTCCGCCCTTGTTGACCAATACCGCGCGGAATAAGCCTCTTGGAAGCTCGCCTTCCCTAACCGTAAAACTTCGCGTCCCAATCCAGTCTTTTCCGTCCTGGGTAAAACGCTGCCATTCATCGCTTTTAATATTCCATCTAAGCTGTTCCCTGTCGTGATAAAGGTACAATTCATCAAGATTATCAATACCGTCCTCATCTTCCGGTAATATAAAAAATGAATAAAATTCCTGCAGCGCGTCTTTATCCTGATAAAGCACCAACTGTATATAACCGTATTTAATCTCTGGAGCGGATCTTGTACACGAAACAGAAAAAACAACCGTAAATACGGCATAGAAGATGATATACGGCAGTTTTTTGATAAAATTTTTCATAACCTATTTTAAGTATAGATTGAAATTAAAAAAAAGTCTACAATTTCCCCAATGAATATCTGGTTTGCCACTAACAATAAGCATAAAAAAACAGAGCTTTGCGCCATTTTAAATGCAGAATTGAAAATTCCCCCCGAAGAAGGTTTGTCATTTGAGCCTGAAGAAACAGGAGCGTCTTTTAGCGAGAATGCCCTGATTAAAGCGAGGGCGCTACAAAAAATTATTGGCGGCAGCGATCCTGTCATAGCCGATGATTCAGGTTTATGCGTAGACGCTCTTGACGGCAGACCGGGCGTACTGTCCGCCCGCTATGGAATGGAAAGCGGACAAAAACTTACAAGCGCCAAACAGAATATAATACTTCTTGACGAAATAGGGGACGCTCCAAAACGAAGCGCGAGGTTTGTCTGCGCCATGGCACTTCTTTTTAGCGACGACCGTTTTTTTCTTGTTCAAGAAACGCTTGAGGGAGAAATTGTAAAAAAGAGCGAAATAAAAGGGGAAGGCGGTTTTGGCTATGATCCGATTTTCTGGATACCGTCCCTTGGCCGCACCCTTGCCGAGTTATCATTGGAAGAAAAAAATACTTTGAGCCACAGAGGAAAAGCCGGAAAACATATTGCAAACCTTCTTGGAAATTTAATATCATAGTAAAATGGAACTGTCCAATAAACAAGAATTTTACCACGAACCAACACGAACAACGACAAAATATGTTCAAAAAGTTCGTGATGTTCGTGTGGTTTGTGGTAGAAATTATTATTTTTTTACTGTACATCCATTTTGATTTGGGAGAAAATTTGTCAAGACTTAATATTGAGGCGCAGTTAAATGAACCGCAGACAAAAGCGGTACGCGCCATTAACGGGCCTGTTTTAATTATCGCGGGCGCAGGTTCGGGAAAAACCAGAGTGATAACCTACCGCATCGCAAATATGCTTGAAATCGGAATTCCACAGTCGGCGATTCTAGCGCTTACATTTACAAATAAAGCGGCGCGTGAGATGGAACAAAGGGTTAAAGAGCTTACCGGAAAGAAACTGCAAAGCCTTACCGTCAGCACATTTCACGCTTTCGGGTTAAAAATTATAAAAGAAGAATGTGAGCTTCTCGGTTACAGAAAGAATTTTTCAGTTTATGATGAAACGGACAAAATGTCGCTAATTAAAGAATCGTTACGCGAATGTAAAATGTTTTCTTCTAAAATAGACCTATACGCCCTTAGTCAGTATTTTTCAAAAATAAAAACCGGTCTTGCAAAATGGACGGACGACGTTACAATGCAGCCGGTATATGACGAATACCAGCAGGCGTTAAAAATTTACAATTCGGTTGATTTTGACGATCTTTTGACAATTCCGCTTGAACTCTTTGAAAAACACGGCGATATCTTGGACAAGTACCGTAAAAAATACCGCTACATTTTAGTTGACGAATTCCAGGATACAAGCCTTATTCAATATAAATTGCTAAGATTTCTGGCAAAAGACAAGAACGCTAATATTTGCGTAGTAGGAGACGATGATCAGTCAATTTATTCATGGAGGGGCGCAAATTATGAAAATTTACTGATGTTTGAAAATGATTTTCCCGACCGGATAGAAATTAAACTTGAGCAAAATTACCGTTCAACTACGACAATTTTAGACGCGGCAAACGGGGTAATTTCGCATAACACAGGCAGGAAGGATAAAAATCTTTGGTCGCCAAACATTGGGGGCAAACCTATAGAACTGTTTTTCCCCGAGAATGAAACCCATGAAGCTGATTTTATCGCTACTCAGATAAAGCCTTTAATGATAAGGGAAGACTATAAATACCACGATTTTGGAGTGCTTACAAGAACAAACGCCCTAATGCGTAATATTGAAGAAGCGTTCCTGGCTGAGAATATACCTTACCGCGTTTCGGGGGGAACAAGTTTCTTTCAACGCAAGGAAATAAAGGATATAATTTCCTATCTGCGCGTAATTGCCAATCCCGACGACGATGTAAGCCTTTTACGCATTATCAACACTCCGCGAAGGGGGATTGGAAAAACAACTATCGCCACGTTAAATGAAATTGCAAAGAAGAACCATATCAGCCTTTGGGATTCCCTTTCGCGTTTAAATTACGCGCGCTCTCACGGGCAGCAGGGGCTTTTTCAGGACAAAAAAGCCGCGACCGAACTTGAAGAATTATCCGCAATGATAGAAGATTTTCGCTCCCTTTTTCTTGAACGCGAAACACAGGACGGCAAACCTTGGTCGCTTTCACAATGCGCACGTACGTTAGTTGACAATATTGATTACTGGAGTTACCTTGTCCTGGAACACGGAAAAGACGAAAAAAAAGCAAGATGGAAATACAGTAACATTGAATATTTTATCAGAATGATAAACAACTGGGAAACAGACCCCGATAACCTTGAGCCGGGACTTTATGCGTGGCTTAACAGGATCAGCCTGATTACAAGAGACGACGGCGAGGATGACAATGAAGGCAAAGTCAATCTGATGACAATTCACGCCGCAAAAGGCCTTGAGTTTCCCGTGGTTTTTATCGCCGGAGCCGAAGAAGGGCTTATGCCCCATGAAAAAAGCATCGGCGAAGACAGCGAAGACGAAGCCGGAAGCATAGAAGAAGAACGCCGCCTCTTTTATGTCGCAATTACAAGGGCGCGTGAAAAATTGTACATAACAAGCTGTCAAAAACGCCGCACTCTCCAAAGCTCAAGGTGTTGCTCTCCTTCCCCATTTATTGATGAAATCCCAAAGGACTTGATTAAAATACATGTAGCAGAAAAAGAAACTGAGGACGAAGGGGCGGCAGATAAGTTTATGGAGAAATTAAAGGCGATGTTAAAGTAATTTTTTTTACCACGAACCACACGAAAACCACGAACTTTTACTCCGAATCTTGTCGCCGTTCGTGATGGTTCGTGTGGTTAGTGGTAAAATTCTTCTTATTATTTTTTTAATTACATAATATTGAAAATAAGCAAAATTCTGATATACTAATTATGTTAAGGATAGTTAGGTTATGAAAAGTACAAAGAAAATATTTAAATTAATTATTTCCATAATTGCGCTGTTTGGCGCATTTATATTGCTCTCCTGCGCGAAACCTTTACAAACAACGGCATGGACCGGCGCCGCCACCGCCTCTTTCGATGATGAAATTCCGGAAGACTCCTGCGGCATAGATACCGGAACGATGCGCGTTGAAAAAACAGCCTTTGGCGGGAAAATATTCTCGTTTGTGCGCATGCCTCTTGGCATCGAATTTTTCGCGAATGAAATTACCGAGGCAAAACTTTTTCTGTACACAGCGGAGAACGCGCCACCAAAAAAACTGCTCATAGGAACCGTGAACGGGCGCTGGACGCTTTACAAACCGACATATGCGGAAGCGAAGGCGCTTGTGGACAACAATGGATTAAAGGCCGTGGTTCTGCAGACGGAGGACGACGGCTGGGTCAGTGTTTCGGTGACTGAAATTGTAAAAGCATGGATGCGCGCGGATATTCAAAACTACGGATTCGCGCTGTTCCCTCTTGAGGGCGAGGTACAGGGCGTATTCGCCGATATGTACAACAGCGACGAAAACATGCCGTATCTTAAAGTGAGCGGCCGCGTTGGCAGACGCCCGAGCGGGTACGGCAAATTCGGCTTCACCCGTGTGCCCGAAGAAGGCAGACTGGATGATACCGTCAACGGGAACTGCCTTTCCTACGCGGTCAGGGACAGCGTTCCGGTTTACCTTGAAGACCTCGGCAGCAATTTCCCCGAAGTAAACCGCGTTTTATCAGAATCAGGCGAGGACGGGGTTGTTGATTTTATCGGCGGCCTGTTTGAAAAATATGTCGAAGAACACAAAGCGGCTCTTCGCGTTTCAAAATTACGCAGAATAAACGGCTTCAATTCTTCCATAAACTCCGCGAAGGAATACCGTATCGTGTTGCGTGCGGGCTGTTATGCCACAGAAGATGAGCCGTTGAGCGAAAACGCGCGCAATTTTGACTTTCATTTTTTGGTACAGCTTGACGATGGCAGGTGGTCGCAAAAATACGGATGGGCTTATTCGGAAATTATTCCCGCGACAGGTCCCGGCATTTCTCCGGAGAAATACTTTTGGGAAATGTCCAAGTACGGTTATTTATACAGAAGCAAACTGCTCTATTACGCCGTAACAAAAGATACCGATGAAATTACGGTTCACAGGCCAAGCCCGTTTGCCGATGTGGCGCTTTATGACTATGTGACAAGCGGCGTGGAATACGTTTTCAAAAACGGTTTTATGACTGGCACGAGCGACGCGCCCATGCTGTTTAGTCCGGATACGGCGCTTACACGCGGCATGGCGGCCGATGTATTTTACCGCATGGCGGGCAGTCCGGACACGGGCAAACTTGCCAAGCCATTTAACGACATGGACGCAGGCAACCGGTATTACGACGCGGTAAAATGGGCGGCGGCTAACGGCATCATATTCGATTACAGCGGCGGCGGCAAATTTGAGCCTGACCGCAATATCACGCGCGAGGAAGCGGCCTATATGTTCTTTAATTATCAACGGTTGTCGGGTGTTATTCCCCCAGACGTTCTTTTAGAAATGGAACCCGAGGATAAGGAAGAGATAAGTAAATGGGCGCGAGAAGCGGCGAAAAGGCTCATGATACAAATGATATTTCGCTGTCCAGGCAACATTTTCAATCCAAAAGGCGAAATAACCCGTATTGAATTTGCGGGTTTGTTACGCGATTATTGCGAAGAGGCAAAGAATAAATAACTCTTCTCCCCAATAAACTTGCGCGTAATCATTTACAACCGCCAATCTTGTAGTTGTTCGTGTGCGAACCGAAGGTTCGTGTTAGTTTGGTTCGTGGTAAAAATTTTCTTCTATATCATTAAAGCGCGACTTCATTAAACGGCGGCGCTTGTTCCAAAACTCTGGCAATTACACGGTTGTTTTCCAGTAACAGATTGGGATCGTTTTCTAAAATTGAAAACACGTCGCCTCTGGCTCTTTCCAGAATTTCCATATCGCGGATTGGGTCGGCTATGCCAAGAACAAGATAGCCAGACTGTTCAGTTCCAGCGATTTGCCCGGGACCTCTTAATTTTAAATCTTCTTCCGCAATAATAAAGCCGTCGGTATTTTCCAGCATCACTTTTAAACGGGTCTTGCCCTCTTCGGTAAGGTCGTCTGAAAAAACAAGAAAACAATACGACTGCTCCTCTCCCCTTCCTACGCGCCCGCGTAATTGATGAAGCGCCGACAAACCAAAACGCTCGGCGTGTTCTATTACCATGCAGGCGGCGTTCGGCACGTCTACCCCGACTTCTACAACGCTGGTCGCGGCAAGTATTTTTATCTCTCCTTTTCTAAAATCGTCCATTATCTGCTTTTTTTCATCTTCATGCAGTTTAGAGTGAATAAGTGCGGTTTTAATTTTGAGGAAAACTTCATCTTGAAGTCTTTGCGCCATTGATACCGCGTCTTTAATTTCTTCGCCGCCTTCAATTAACGGGTAAACAAAATAGGCTTGCCTGCCCTTCTCCAGCTCTTTTCGGACAAAATCATAAACCTTTTTCTCGTTTGACTCTTTTGCAAGATGAGTAATAACGGGTTTTCTTCCGACAGGCATGTCTTTTATCACAGTAACGTCCATATCTCCAAAAACAGTTAACGCTAAAGTGCGCGGAATGGGAGTCGCGCTCATCATTAATAGGCCGGGCTGCCGCCCCTTTGCCATGATAAGAGAACGCTGCGTTACGCCAAAACGGTGCTGTTCGTCTATAACAACAAGTTTTAAGTTTTTATACTCGACATCTCTTGAAAAAAGAGCGTGAGTTCCCACTATAATATCAATGTTTCCAAGTGCAAGGTTCTTTAGTAATTCTTTGCGTCCTTTGGCTTTAATATTCCCGGTAAGAAAAGCGATATTTATTCCAAGCGGCTCTAAAAGACGCGCGGCGTTTTCCGCGTGCTGACGGGCAAGCAATTCCGTGGGAGCCATAATCGCCGCCTGTCCATTGTCCTCAACGGCGCGTAACGCGGCTAAAAATGACACTAAAGTCTTGCCGCATCCTACATCTCCCTGCAAAAGACGCGCCATTGGGATGTTAGACGACATATCCATGTTTATTTCCATAACGGCGTTCTTTTGCCCCTCAGTTAATGAAAATGAAAGCCTTTCTATAAGGCGCTGTTGTAAAAGCGAAATATTTTCTTTTTTGTCTTTATCGTTTGTCCGTAAGATTTTATTTTTGCTCTTTCTCTCTATCGCCCTGCGGACAACCATAACTTCCATGTAAAAAAGTTCTTCATAAATGAGCGTTTTTTTTGCCCTATCAAGCATATCCATAGAAGTTGGAAAATGTATCTCCCTAACCGCCTGCGTCTTTGTTAAAAGAGCTTCTTTTTCCATTATTTCATTTGGAATTTCGTTTTCCAAATCTTTAACATATTTTTTTATGGCGGAAGAAATAAAATTCCGCATTTTACTTTGAATAATTCCCGCCGTCAGCGGATAAACAGGTACTATTTTTCCATAACTTGTTCCTAAAGACACATGCTCGGCTTCAAAAGTACTTGACTGTAATTCGCCATATTTAATTTTAAAAATGCCTGAAATCATATATTTTTGACCTGTAATAATTTGTTTGTCTAACCACGGACGGTTATAACATACAAGAGTTGCCTGGGTATTTTCATCCTCTATATAAATTTTCAGCGTTTTCATTCTGCCGTAGCCAATCCATTCGCGCGCAAAAACGGTGACTACAGTGCACACTTTGCCGCTTCTGTACGCTTTTAGCGGAACAATGTTCGCGCGGTCTTCCCAGTCGCGCGGATAGTGAAGAAGAAGGTCTGCGGCGGTGCGTATTCCAAGCCGCGCAAGTTTTTGCGCCGCGGAAGACCCTACGCCGTTTATTGTATTTACAGGTACGGATAAAGAACGTAAAAACATTATATCGGCAATTTATTAAGGATACCGGAAAGTAAAAATACGACAAACCATCCGCCGGCAGATATTAAAATTAAAAGTAATAACGATAATATTATTCCCGTTAAATAGCCTCCGATTTTTTTGCCAAAAAATATTCTGTTCAATCTATATAAAAGCGGCTGTGTGACAGAATCAATAACACTCCAGAAAGGGCTGTATATATTGCTGTTGATAAAATAACCTATAAGACGTATGATAATTACTATTATAAAAAATCCTATAATAACAGAAAAAATATTCCATATTGACAATAATATCTGAGCAAGAATAAAGCCAAGAGTTATTCTTTTCGCCATTGAAAGAATTTTAAATATATTTTGAATAAAGGAAAGAAATACAATGGCTGGAATTACCGAAAAATCAAAAACGCCTATATTAAAGCGTAATTTTTGCCTCCACCAGTCAAGATACGGGTCTGTAATTTTATTAATAATTTCAACAGGTTTTCCGCTGACCATGTTTCCAAACCATGAAAAAATTATTCGTACAAAAATAATTAATGAATAAATACCGGTTATTGCGGCTAAAATTTTAAAAATAATGCGCATTATTTCCTCCAGACTTCCGCCACGCTTCTACATTGTTTTAAACCTTCCATAATATATCCGTTACCTGACATATCAAGACCGGACGCGGCGCGTATAATTTTTTCATCATTATCAACGGGAATGTGTATAAAAATAGTGTTTGAACCTGAATTTTCGGCTAGGTAATCGCGTAACTCCAACATTTCATCTTTATTCACAGAAGCGCCTTTATGCAGTCTTATGTGCACTTCGTCAGAATGTCTTTCGTTGTTTTTTACAAGATCGGGCACGGGCAGTTTCTCGTTGGCGGCTGCTTTTTTGGCGGCAGTACGGCTTAAAAAAGGCAAATCAGCCATACTGGAAATTTTAAAACTCACTTTTCCGGGTTTTTGTTCGTTTTCAGGGTCTATGCTTCCCTTTAAAGCGATCATTTCATCAAGTTTGAGCAGATGGCGGCACTCGGCATACACTTTGGAAAAAAACACAAGGTCAATTTCACCTTCAAAATCCTGCAGTGTTCCAAACGCCATGTCATTTCCTTTTTTGTCTTTAAAATCCCTGATCGATTTTAAGTAACCTATAATCGTATAATTGCCTTTTTTTGCCTGTAAAATATAGGAACTTTTTAAATCAGCCATGTAAAGCCATGTGTTTTTATGTAATTTATTTTTTTCGTCAAGTTCTTTAACTTCTTTTACAACTGACGCGACTTCTTGTTTGTTTATAACGCCGTCGGCAAGAAAACTGTACTTGTCCTTATCTTTTTGATAATCAATTTTTCCCTTTAATATGACAACAGAATCATCCTTTAGAATATTCTGGCATCTTTCCCACGGACCTGAAAAAAAAGTAACTTCAATTTCGCCGTTGTAATCTTCAAGCGACGCAAAAGCCATCTTGCCGCCTTTTGCGGTATTTATTTGTTTTATATTTTTAATTATTCCTACAAGAACACAGCTTCCGGTTTTATTAGTATCAATCTGCCCCAGATTCACTTTAACAACATCCTGCCAAATTTCCTTATATTCATCTAACGGATGACCTGAAAAATAAAAACCTATTAACTGTTTTTCAAGATTCAATCTTTCAGTACGGCTTACAGGGGGAAATTCCGTAAATTTAAAATCAGGCATATCCGATTCGCTTGAATCTTCAAACAGGTTTGATTGTCCAAGCTGTTTGTCCTCTTTTCTTTTTTGCGCGTATTCAATCGCTTTTTCCATATTACCGGCAAGCGTTTCACGCGAAATTTTAAAATCATCAAACGCTCCGGTATGAATAAGGAGTTCAATTACTTTTTTGCTGACTGCTTTTATATCTACCCTGTCCAAGAAATCCATAAAATTTTTATAACGGCCGTTTTTTCTGCCTCGCATAATTTCATCCGCAGGAGCGTCGCCTACGCCTTTAATTCCAAGAAAACCGTAAACAATTCTGCCGTCCACTACCGTAAAAAGTTTATCGGAATAATTAATATTCGGCGGGTCGACGTTTATTCCCATTTTACGGGTTTCAACTATACTGTATAAAAGCCTATCAGTGCTTTTTATTTCTACTATCAATGTAGCCGCCATGTATTCAGCCGGAAAATTTGCTTTAAGGTACGCGGTTTGATACGCCAATACCGAATACGCGGCGGCATGGCTTTTATTAAAACCGTAACCGGCAAAAGGAACAAGCATGTCAAAAATCGCTCCCGCCCTCTGCGCCGAGTATCCCTGTTTCGCCGCGCCTTCCAGAAATGGAATTTTTTCTCCGTCAAGAATTTCTTTTTTCTTTTTCCCCATGGCGCGGCGCAGGAGGTCGGCTTTTCCCATGCTGTAACCCGCTATTATTCTTGCCACTTCCATAACTTGTTCCTGATAGACAATAACGCCGTAGGTTTCTTTTAAAATTCCCGCAAGGCTTGGATCGGGATACGTTATCGGCGCTTTGCCGTTTTTTGCGTCCACAAAGCGCTGAATAAACTGCATAGGCCCCGGACGGTACATAGCGTTTAGGGCGGTTAAGTCTTCTATGGACGCGGGTTTTGTCTGCCTTAAAATATCCTGCATGCCGTCGGAGGCAAACTGAAAGACGGCGTGGCTCTTTCCTTCACCTAACATTTTAAAAGTTTTTTTGTCATCTTCGGGAATATCTTCTATGTTAAAATTTGAATATTTGCCGCCTCGCTGGTGGATTAACTCTTTTGAGTGTTTGATAATATCAAGGTTTTTAAGGCCGAGAAAATCCATTTTAACAAGACCGGATTCTTCAAGAAAGTTCATGCTGTACTGCGTGGCAATATTGCCGCCTTTTTCTTCCCGTTCCTGATAGAGGGGCACAAGTTCTATCAGCGGTTTTTTTCCGATAACGATACCTGCGGCGTGTATGCTTGAATGACGGTTAAGACCCTCTAATTTATGCGCAATTGCAAATAATTCCGTAAAGCGGGGATCGCTTTCCATCTCGCGAAGACGCGGCTCTTCTTCCTTTGCTTTTTCCAATGTAATTTCAGGGTCAAACGAGATAAGTTTTGTTATCATTTCCGATTCGGAAATTGATATTCCCAAGACTCTTGCCACATCCTTGATAACCGCTTTTGCGCCCAATGTTCCGAATGTGATTATCTGCGCTACCCTTTCCTTGCCGTATTTGCGCGTAACATAATTTATTACTTCTTCCCGGCCTTCATTGGCAAAATCAATGTCAAAGTCGGGCATGGAGATGCGCTCAGGGTTTAAAAAGCGTTCAAATAAAAGCCCGTATTTTAAAGGTTCAATATCTGTAATGCGCAGGGAATAAGCGACAATTGAGCCTGCTCCAGAACCGCGCCCGGGACCTACGGGAATATTTTGCTCTTTTGCGTAATTGATAAAATCCGCGACAATCAAGAAATATCCCGTATACCCCATGTTGATTATCGTGTCAAGTTCATACTCCGCTCTTTTTTTTATATTTTCCCATTTATTTGAATCGCTGTCCTTTACATTCGCATAACGCTTTTCAAGCCCTTCGCCGGTCAGGTGCCTTAAATATTCGCCGGGGTCTTTAAAACCTTCAGGTATTTTAAATTCCGGCAGATACTGCGGCAAATCCTTTGTCTCTATCTTTGGCACGTCAGCGTTGCACCGCCGCGCGATTTTTAACGTGTTTTCAACCGCATGCGGATAATCGGCGAAAATTTCCGCCATTTCATCGCCTGTTTTAAAATAAAACTGATCCCCGTAATATCTTTTTCGTTTTTCTTCAGTGCGTGTCTTTCCCGTCCCAATGCAAAGAAGAACGTCATGCGAAATATAGTCGTCCTTTTGCAGATAATGAACGTCGTTTGTCGCGACAAGCGGAATATCAGTCTTTTTGGAAATATCAATAACAGCCTCGTTAATTTCTTTCTGAGACAAGTCGCCGCCCCTCATTCCGCCTGAGGGAATGCCGTGATCCTGTATCTCAAGATAAAAATTGGGATTTCCATCGGTATCTTTTCCAAAAAGATCGCGGTAATAAAGGGCTTTTTTTTCCGCGTCATCAGTTTTACCCGCCTGAATAAGGCGAGGAATTTCACCGGAAGCGCAGGCGGACAGGGCGATAAGCCCATCGTGGTATTTGGATAAAAGTTCTTCATCTATCCGCGGCCTGTAATAAAAACCTTCCGTGTACGCAAAAGAACATAGTTTTACAAGGTTAAAATATCCCGCGCGATTATAAGCAAGAAGGACAAGGTGGTAATATTTATTTTCGTTTTCGGAACCTTTTTTTTCATGGCGCGAACCGGGAGAAACATAGACTTCGCAGCCGATTATCGGTTTTACGGGGTTTTTCCGTTTTTTATGGCCGCACGCGGCGATAAAATCCATCGCACCGAACATGTTTCCGTGATCCGTAAGCGCAAGATGAGTCATCCCCAATTCTTCCGCCCTGTCAGCCAGTGACATTACAGAAACTGACGCGTCCGCCAGTGAATAGTCGGAATGGACATGGAGATGTATGAATTCGGTCATTTGTAGGATAATACCCTAAAAATGAAAGATAAACAAGATAGATACTACGAACACACTGTATCAGGTTTCAGCGGAATATGAAGCGTATTGTCTTCAAACCAGCCTTATGAAGGGCGAACTCGACCGGCATAGTGGAATGAGAGATGCTGCTGTAAGTTAGTTTTGCGTGTTGGTTAGAGTATATTAAATTCTCCGCGTTGTGGTGATTGACGCTGGAGTGTTACCACGTTCAGTTGTTCCCATATATTCGTAGGTTATTTTGTTTTGTTTTAGATAAATGCCGTATATAATTGATAAAAATAAAAGGGGTTAATTATAAAACATTGTATTTTATATGATTTTACTTGATAAAAAATGAAATATTTTGATATTATTTAAAAGTATTGATTTTTTCATTTATTAATCGTTATTAATTATTTATTTTCTCTCTCCTTTGTGTTTTTTTTACCTTCGTGTTTTTTGTGTGAAATTCCCGCAAATAAATTTAAAAATATTTTAGCAGAAACTACTACATAACAAATAATAATTTTAAAGCTATTCAAAATTATTAATTATATTTTACTCATATAAATTATAACAAGGAGAATTGTTATGAAGAAAATTTTATTAACAGCATTATTAATCTTAAGCATAATGCTGGCGGCGTCCTGCACATCACCGCCAAAGGATATGGATGAGCAGTACAGGAATTTATATGACGCTAACACCGGACTTGATTATACCGGCGCAAGCTCATATACGGTAAAGAAAGGCGATACTTTATCGGAAATTTCGAAGCATGCCTATAATGATGGCTTTTATTATCCAATCATCATGCTCGCTTCGCGGGGAGTTGTAATAAATCCTGACAAAATTCAACCCGGAATGGAGTTGACAATTCCCGATCTCGAAAGAAACAAAGCCAATCCTACAAGCAGAAAAACCATAAAAAACTGCCTTAACGGATTTGCCACTATTGAAAAAAACAAAGATAACCCCAATAAGGGTTTAATCGAAGGCTTTAGGAAACGCGCTGACGAACTTTAATTAATATTCGTTTGTTTTCTAAAAAAATTATAAAAGAACAGTTGTTCTTTTAAAAAAGGAAAAATATTCCTTAAATTCTATGAAGGAGAAAAATTATGAAGAAGCTTATTGCATTACCAATTGTTTTAATTTTAGCCGCCGGTCTTTGTTTTGCCCAGGCTAATACGCCGGCGCGTGAACCGGCAGTTGAGAAATTTGATCTGGAAATCAACACCGGTTTTCCCGTCCATTGGACTAACGCCAAACATGATCAGGATTTTTATTGGTTTAATCCCGGTTATGCCATGGAGGATAAATCGGTTACAGCTAACACCTCCATTGGCTTTTCCATGAACTTTAATTTTACCAAAAAAATAGGCCTTAGCCTGGATACTGACTTTTTCTATGGAGCGAAAATCGCGGGTTTTTCCAACCCAACATCTGATTACATTTCCATGTTTGGAACCAATATCCTTGTAGGTCCGGTATTCTATCTGTACAACGGCAATTTCCTCAGGATTCCCCTGGCGGTTGGCTGTCACTTGTATTACTTTAGCGACGACCTGTGGATGCCTAATCTTATAGGATATGATCCGCAGAATCCTACTTCCCAGAATATTGACGGATACTGGATGAATCGCAGGGAATTAGAGTTAGGCCCCGGAATCACTCTGGGCGTTCAATTCCACTTCAGCGATAACATTTATATCTTCAGCCGCACCAATATAGTCCTGGATCTCTTCCGCTGGCATCAGATTGATTACATAGCTGATGACGGAAGCGGCTCGGGTACTAATACAGCTCAGAGTAAATCCGAAGTTGAAGGCGTCGTTAGCTGGGGAATTAAGCCCGTTATTGGTATTGGGATAAAATTCCAGTAAAAGCTTAAATTTCCGTATGTAGAGGGCTTTCGCGCAGAAAGCCCTCTTTTTTTAAAATTTTCTATTTGTTGAACATATAACTTTTTACGGTAAAAAGATAATTTAAGAATCCGGCTTGCAATCAATATTTAACTCTATCCATATATGCCGATAATAAAAGTACTCTATGAAAAAATGTATTTTTATCAGTATCTTTATCAGTATTCTAACCTTTGGGCTGTATTCGCAGGATTTAACCATTTCTTCCGGGGACTTGCTTTTGGAATTGAGGGCTGACGGAGGTTATCATCTATTTATAAGGAAGAAACCCGCCATCGCCTCCGTGCTTTTAACTGAAACTACAAGAGACCCTAATCTGCAGGCCGATAATTACGCGTACCGAGCCGGGGAGTGGAACGCCATAAACGGCGATGAGGTGCGAATCTTAAACGGCGTTCCTATTCCTAAGGAAAGCAAAATCTATTCTCTTATTTCTTCTACAGTCGAAAACCACCCTGTTTTAGGGCAGGCTTTTCACATTTATATTCCATATATACTTTATTACGGTTATGCGCCGAACCGCCATGGGGAAGTTCATTTAACCAATGGAACTTTTTTAAACATTCGCGCTTTCTCACTGCCCTATGCGGATTACCGCGGCTCGTTCAGAGACAACCCTTTTATTCTGGAGGCAAGACAGGAGCCGCCGCCCGGTCCCACTGAGGGATTGTACATAAAGGAGACTCTTGACGCGTTCACAGAAATTGCAAAATTTGGCAGCGGGGACTTGATTTTATCGCGAAGTCCCGACGATGTAGTAGACCTTATCAAAAAAGAGCTTGAAAAAGAAAAAGGAAAAACCCTCGATCTTGTGCTCTGCATTGACACGACAAACAGCATGAAAAAATATATTGACCCTGTCCGCCTTAAACTCATCCCGATGTTAGAAGAAATGCTAAGCGGTTTCCCGTCTTTTAGGATTGGCATGGTTCAATTTAAAGATTATTATGAAATATATTTGACAAAAATAGTTCCGTTTACGGATAATTTTAAGGTTTTTCAGAACAATTTAAACGCCATCAGCGTACAGGGCGGCGGCGACATACCCGAAGCGGTATACGAAGCGTTATATGACGGAGCTACGAAATTTAAGTGGGAAGCGGAATCCAGAATAATGATTTTGATAGGGGACGCGCCTCCCCACCCAAAGCCAAGGGGGAAGATTACAAAAGAAATGGCTGAAAACGCGGCTATAGAAAAAAATATAAAAATACATACAATGATATTACCATCAAAATAAATACGGAGTTTATATGAGCATTATTAACGCGATAATACTGGGTATTGTACAGGGACTGACAGAATTCCTGCCCGTCAGCAGTTCGGGACATCTTGTGCTTTTGCAAAAAATATTCAAGATAGACGAGCCTTCTTTGTTTTTTGATACAATGCTTCACGTGGGAACATTGATCGCCGTCATGACAGTCCTTTGGAAAGACATTTTTGAAATCTTGAAAAAACCGATTCAAAAGCTGACAGGTTTCCTTATTATAGCGACAATTCCGGCTGTAATTGCGGCTCTTCTTTTTAAAGACGCTATCGAAGATATTTTTGTTTCGGGAAAATATTTAGGCTTTTGCTTCTTAATTACCGCTACGCTTTTGGTTATGGCGGAAATATTATCAAGGCACAATAGAAACGAAAACCACGCAGATGAAGGCCATGACGGAAACGGCGTAAAAATGACCTGGTTTCACGCGTTATTTATCGGCATAATGCAGGCGTTTGCCATTCCTCCGGGCATTTCGCGCTCAGGGGCGACAATCAGCGGTTCGCTTTTTTGCAAACTTGACCGCGATTTTGCCGCGCGTTTTTCGTTTTTAATGTCAATTCCCGCCATTCTTGGCGCTGTCGTTATGCAAACCAAAAATTTGGTAAAAAACAGCGCGGCGTATAGCTCAAGTATTGGGACTGCGGCTATTATCGCAGGAACAGTAACATCGGCGATTGTGGGGTTTTTCGCGGTTAAATTTATGCTGAAGCTTATTAAAGAGAAATCGCTTTTTGGGTTCGCGATTTATACCGGAGTCCTTGGGGTGATTGTTTTAATTGATCAGGTTTTACTGCGGTTCTTCTTTAAATAGTAATGAATTATATAACCAATCTAATCGTGAAGTATACGATCAGATTGGTTACAATGTTTATTTGTTATGATTGTTTTGTCCAAGTTTCACCATCGGTAGTGGTATACGTTCCCGGCGTTCCGCTGTCGCCTGTCCCATAAAACACATCGCACAAGTCGCCGTTAAATACCGGGTGTACATCAGCGGCAAAAGATTCTTTATGAATCGTCCCCAGGAATGTTACGCTTTTAAGGTTGGTACAATCATAAAAAGCGTTAGCCCCAAGGCTGGTAACGCTGGCGGGTATTATTATGCTGGTAAGGCCGCTACAGCCGTAAAAAGCTTCGCTCTCAATGCCGGTTACGCCGTTTGGTATGATTATGTCGGCAAGACTGGTACAAGACTTAAAAGCGCTTTCCTTAATGATTTTAACGCTGTTTGGTATGATTACGCCGGTAAGGCTGTAACATCCAAAAAAAGCTTCGGCATCAATACTGGTAAAGGTACTGCCGGAAAGGTCAAGGTTGACATATTTATCTGTATTTACAGAAAACGCATCTCCTACGCTTCCCTTATCATCTGATCTGCCGCCGAGATTGCCCACGTTCAACTTAACCGTAAAAGGCTTGGCAATGTCGCTATCTGGCAGAGCGGGCAATAATATTTTTAATACGGCGGTTTTGGCGACATTTATTTCGGTAAGGTTGTTACAGCCGATAAAAGCTCTATCATCAATCTCTGTAACGCCGTTCCCAATAGTAATACTGGCAAGGCTGAGACACTCGAAAAAGGCAAACTCATTAATAGTGGTAACGCTGTTCGGTATGTTTATACTTTCAATCCTGTTGCAATAACCGAAAGCTGTCCCGCCGATTCTTTCAACTTTATTCCCCAAGGTTACGCTTTCAAGGTAGCCGCACGTTCTAAAAGCGCTATCTCCAATGTCTGTTACGCTGTTAGGGATGGTTATGCTTAAAAGGCTGCTGCATCCATAAAAAGCGCCTTCTCCAATGCCGGTAACGGTGTTTGGTAAAGTTATGCCGGCAATGCTTCCGCAGTCAGTAAAAGCATTGTCCTCAACGCTTGTAAAGCTGCTGCCGGAAAGGTCAAGGTTGATTAATTTTTGTTCTGAGTATGAAAGCGCATTCCCGACGCTTCCCTCAGTGGCAGAGCTGCCTCCAAGACTGGTAACGTTTAATTTAACGTTATATAGGCTGCTGTGCATATTGACAGGCTGACTGTCCAGCCATTCTCTTAATTCGGCTGCGCTGGTATAGGCAAAAGTAACATTAATGGCGGCGCTGGTTTTGGATTTTTTTCCTGATTCGCTTACCGTTACAGTGTAGTTCCCTACCTCCATTGGCGTAAACTTATTGGGCTTTGTAGTTGAGAGCGCTCCAACATTACTTCCGTCTTTTTTCCACTGGTAGCTTACTGCTTCTGACCCGCTGTACGTGGCGGTTAGTATCATGCCGATGGAAACGTTGTCGGTTGGGCTGATTGTGATTGTACCTGACAAATCACTCTCCAAGGGGTCGACACACGCCGCCATTGTGAGTCCGATTACTGCCGCCACGGTAATAATCCCCGCTATCTTTAAGATAGGTTTTAAACTAATAATATTCTTCATCAAAAAAATCCTCCTCTTTATGATGAATTGGTTTTGTATAGAATTTACATCCTTATCCATATTTACACCCTCTTTACAAAAATCTTCTTTCCCTTAATGCGCGTAACTTTTACCCCCCTGCCCGTATCAATATGCTCCCCGTCTGTAACCGCTTCATATATCTCGTCATCAATTAATACGGTTCCCTTTGGAGACATTTCCGAGTCAGTAACGGCGATTTTTCCAAGCAGGGAAGAAAGGTCTTTCATACGCTGGGAGATAAGCGACGTTTTAATGTCGCTTATCGCAATGGTATCTGCCGTTTTAATGGCAGATACCCATCATTTTGCTGTACGCTTCCAACGCGCCGTCGCCAAAGTTGCCTGACAGCACTTTTTTTGTCAGGATTTTTCCAAGCTGCACGCCCTCTTGATCAAAACTGTTAAGGTTCCATACAAAACCCTGAAACATCACTTTGTTTTCATAGTGGGCAAGCAAGGCTCCTAACACCGCGGGCGTTACTTGTTTTCCAAAGATCAGGCTTGAGGGGCGTTCACCAAGGAACTCTTTATTTCCGTCTCCGCTGTCCTGCCCTTTTGCGAAAGCCACAATTTGAGCGGCAAGATTCGCTTTTAACTTTGTCTGACTTACAGAGCCGTCCACTGTTACATCATCGCCTCTCTGGCTTTCGAGAAAACCGATAAACTGAAGCGGAACAATGCTCGTCCCCTGATGAAGAAGCTGATAAAATGAATGTTGGCCGTTTGTTCCCGGTTCGCCAAAAATTACGGGACCGGTGCTGTAGTTGACAGGTTCCCCAAAGCGGTTTACGCGCTTGCCGTTTGATTCCATGTCCATCTGCTGCAAATGCGCGGGAAAGCGTGAGAGCGCCTGACTGTACGGTAAAACCGCAGTGTACGGGTACATTAAAAAGTTGCGCTCCCATATGCCGATTAGCGCGTCAAGAAGAGCGGCATTTTTAAGAATATCCGGTTCCAGGGCAAGTTTGTCCGCTTCGGCGGCTCCGGCAAGAAATTCCTTAAATGTTTCAGGACCGAAGGCGAGGGACAGGACGCAGCCGCCGACAGCCGATGATGACGAATAACGTCCTCCTACATAGTCGTCAATGTAGAAAGAGTCAAGATACGCGCTGTTACGCGCAAGAGGGCTTGTTTCGCTTGTTACGGCGATCATCTGTTTGCTTGGAAGAAGGCCGGCTTTTTTAAGTTTGTCTTTTACAAAAAGCTCATTGGCGAGAGTTTCCTGGGTTGTGCCGCTCTTGGAAACCAAAATGAACAGGCACTGTTCAAGGTTGCAGGACGCGATTACCGCAGAGGCGTCGTCCGGGTCTACATTGGAAATAAATTTCGCGTTAAGCTTTTTTTTGCCCCCGGCTGCCGCCCAGTTATCAAGCGCAAGGTACATGGCGCGCGGTCCAAGGTCGGAACCGCCGATTCCAATCTGCACTACCGTGGAAAAATCCTTGCCTGTGGAGCTTTTGTATTGACCGTTATGCACGGCGGACGCGAAATCGCAGAACCTTGCAAGTTCTTTGCGGTAAAATTCCCCTATATCTTTTCCGTTTTCTATAACAGGCTTCCCCTGCTGTCCGCGCGACAGATGATGAAGCACTTTCCGGTTCTCGCCGGTGTTCATCACTTCTCCGTTAAGAAGCGCCTTGTATTTTGCTATTACATCCTGTTCGTCAGCAAGATCCTGCAGTAATTTAATACACTTGTCGTTGACCGGTTTGGCTGCCCACGAATACTGCAGACCGGCGGCCATCGGCACAATACACTCCCTTACCCTTTTCGCGTCAAGTTTGTCCCTAAAAAGAAAAGCTTTCATCGCTTGTTTTGAAAGTTTCTTATATACGCCGGTTTTATCAAAATTAATATATTTCATAATTATCCTCCTTAATCTCCATTTTATAATATTTTTAAGAGTTGAACAATTACAAAAAACATGATATTTTATTATTATTATTATGATTACAAACCTTGTTAAGACGCTAAAAAAATTTGTAAACAAGAATTTCCTTATTTTTTCTTGTATTCTTTTCCTGATTATCGCTTTGTCGGCTATCACGGTATATACAATTTCCACGCATCAAATTAACCATTCTTTTATTGAACAGCAGCTTTCCATAGCCTCTGAAACAATGCGGCTGCGCCTGGCGACCACGGTAAACAGCGAACTTGCCCTTGTGTTGAAAATGGCGGATACTCCGATTATCAAACGGCACTTTATGAATCCCTCTGATCCTGTTCTTAGATCACAGGCAGATGCCGAATTGGAGCTTTTTCAGGAACACTTTGAAAATAAAATTGTTTTTTGGGTAAACGACATTGATAAGATTTTTTACTCAACGGGAAATGATCCATATATTGTCAATCCTGATGATCCTGTGAATTATTGGTACAATTTAACATTATACGAAACGGAAAAATTTAATTTAAATATTAATTATAATCCTGATTTGGACGAAATCAATCTTTGGGTTAATGTCCCGGTGCTTTCTGACATTGATTCTGTTAAAAAGCCTATAGGAATGCTTGGCATAGGCATAAATCTTACTGATTTTTCAAACTTTGTAGCTTCCAGTTATAGGGAATTCGATGAAAATATCACGCCGTATATGTTTAACAAATACAATGAAATTACTTCGGCGGTGGATTATGAACTGGTTGAGAATAAAGTCCGCATTAACGAACACCTTGGCGAAACAGGAAAAGAATTGATAAGGATCGCGCATGAGCTTTCCGACGGAGAAAACCGGAACTTCATCTACAATGAAAAAATGTATCTGGTAAGTTCAATTCCGGCAATGGAATGGTATTTGACTGTTAGTTATCCGCTGCCCGGCATATTGTCGTTGAATCACGCAATGAATAGCGTATTTTTCGGTATGCTGTTCCTTATCTTATTCCTGTTCATTGTTATAAATGTATTTATTGCCCGTTCTGCAAATGCGTTAGCGGAGCATAACCTGCAGCTGATTGAGGCAAACAGGAAAGCTGAATCCGCTTCTCAGGCAAAAAGCGATTTTCTCGCGAAAATGAGCCATGAAATCCGCACCCCCATGAACGCCATTACCGGCATGGCTGAACTTCTGCTGAGGGGAGATCTTTCATATGAGGCCAGAGGTTACGCTCAGGATATAAAACAGGCGGGGAACAACCTTGTTTCTATTATTAACGATATTCTTGATCTTTCAAAAATTGAAGCTGGAAAACTGGAAATTGTTCGCGTCAAATATATGCTTTCATCTTTGATCAACGACACTGTAAACATTATCCGCACCCGGCTTATGGAAAAGCCGATTCGTTTTTTTACCAATATCGACGGGAATATTCCAAACAGCCTTATCGGAGACGAAGTGCGCCTGCGCCAAATTCTCCTTAACCTCCTGTCCAACGCTGTAAAGTATTCGGAAAAAGGAAATATCGGTTTGACCATTACCGCGGATAAACAGGACGATAAACAGGTCTTGCTGAAGATAGACGTGTCCGATACCGGAAGAGGAATAAAACCGGAGGATCAGACAAAACTCTTTAATGAATTTGTCAGGGTAGATATGAAGAAAAACCAGGGCATAGAAGGAACAGGCCTTGGGCTTGCAATTACAAGCCGGCTCTGCGCGGCAATGGACGGGAAAATAACCATGAAAAGCGAATACGGCAAGGGCAGCGTATTCACGGTAATAGTCCCGCAGGACATAGAATTAAAAGAGCCTTTCGCCAAGGTGGAACAGCCGGAGAAAAAGAAGGTGCTTGTCTATGAAGGCAGAATTATTTACGCAAAATCTGTGTGCTGGTCGCTTGAAAACATGAAGGTTCCTTATACTATGGTAACGAATCAGAACGAGTTTGCCGCTTCACTGTACAATGAAGAATGGTTTTATGTGTTTTCCGGTTACGGCCTTTATAATAAAATAAAACCTCTTATGGAACAGAGCGATGCGGTTTTCTGCGAAGGAAAAAAGCCGCGCCTTGCCCTCATGACCGAATGGGGTACCGAAGCATATATCCCAAATGTGTGTTTTTTGTCCATACCGGTACAGTCCCTGTCCATTGCCAATACCCTGAACGGGAAAGTTGACCGCATGGATAACTTTGCCGGTTCTTTTAAATCAGGCGCGATACGCCATACCTTTTCTGACGCGCGTCTGTTGGTAGTAGACGATATTGCCACCAATCTTAAAGTAACCGAGGGACTTCTTTCTCCTTATAATGTAAAGGTAGACACCTGCCTAAGCGGCGAGGAAGCTATAGCGCTGGTAAAACAGAATGAGTATGACCTGATTTTCATGGACCACATGATGCCGGAGATGGACGGAATTGAAGCGACTGCAATTATCCGCGCATGGGAAAAAGAACACGCGCAAGAAAAAAAGAGTAACGATAATAATTTACACCGGCAAGTTCCTATAATAGCGTTGACAGCTAACGCAGTTGTGGGAATGCGGGAAATGTTTATCGAAAAAGGCTTTAATGATTTTCTTTCAAAACCGATAGACATTTCCAAACTGGATGAAATTCTTAACAAATGGATAAGTGCAAAAGAAGAAATAGAAATTAAAAAAGAAAAAAGAGAAATGAGAAATGATGGACAAGATAAACTGCCGGACAAAGATAATAATTCTTCACTTTTCTCCATTCCGGGCGTAAACGTACAAAAGGGCATTAAACTAACCGGCGGAAAATTAGACGCTTATATGAATGTATTGACCTTAATTAGTAAAGACATTAAAGACAGGCTGCAGTTGCTGCAAAAAACGCATGATACTGACCTTCCTTTGTTTACTATTAATGTTCATGCCCTGAAAAGCGTTTGCACCAATATCGGAGCCGAGGAGGTTTCGGCTCTTGCCGCGGGTCTTGAAGCAGCAGGTAAAGCCGGAGATTCTGCTTTTATCAGCGGACATTTAACATCCTTTTTACAACAACTTAAAGAATTGGAAAAAAATATACGCGCCGCGCTGACTGCATTTAATAATAAAATATGATTAATTAAAATATAATCAGAACGTATATCAGATATGTAAAAGTTAAAATATTTCATAATAATCTTTTATGAATTCTTTTTTTTCTTATATTTAAGATTTGGACAAATACAAAAAAATTATTATATTTACTTAGTAATATTATCAAGATGAGGTGCCGCGAATATGACAACGATCCCTATTTGGTCATTAAAAAAATTCGCCAAAAATAGTTTCTTTGTCTTTTCCTGCATTCTTTTCCCAATCATCGCTTTGTCCGCTATTGCGGCATATTCAATTTCCGCGCGTCAAATGAACCGTTCTTTTATTGGACAGCAGCTTTCCATAGCCTCTGAAACAATGCGGCTGCGCCTGGCGACCACGGTAAACAGCGAACTTGCCCTTGTGTTAAAAATGGCGGATACTCCCGTAATTCAACAGTACTTTATGAATCCCACCGATCTGGTTTTAAAATTTCAAGCGGACATTGAATTTGCCATTTATCAGGATCATTTCCATAATAAACTGCTTTACTGGATTAATGACATTGATAAAATATTATATTCAACGGGAAACGCGCCGTATGTTGTCAATACCGATAATCCGGAAAATTATTGGTATAATTTATCGTTATATGAAACTGAATTATTTAATTTAAATATTAATTATAATCCTGATTTGGACGAAATCAATCTTTGGGTCAATGTCCCGGTATTTGATAAATCACAGACGGGCAAAATTCCCATAGGGCTGATTGGCACAGCAGTAAATCTAACTGACTTTTCAAATTTTATAGCTTCCAGTTATAGGGAATTCGATGAAAATATCACGCCGTATATGTTCAATAGATACAACGAAATTACTTCGGCTGTGGATTATAATCTGGTTGAAAATAAAGTGCGTCTTGACGAACACCTTGGCGAAACCGGAAAAGAATTGATCAGAATTGCACATTCGCTTTCCGAAGGAGAAAACCGCAGCTTTATCTACAATAAAAAAATGTATATGGTAAGCTCAATTCCATCGATAGAATGGTATCTGACCATTAGTTATCCGGCGCCGGGCTTTTTATCATTGAATCACGCAATGAATACCGTATTTTTCAGTATGCTGTTCCTTATCTTATTCCTGTTCATTGTTATTAATTTTTTTATTGTCCGCTCTGAAAATGAAATGGCAAAGCAAAACATGCAGCTTATTGAGGTAAACCGAAAAGCTGAATCCGCTTCCCGGGCAAAAAGCGATTTTCTCGCGAAAATGAGCCATGAAATCCGCACCCCCATGAACGCAATTACCGGCATGGCTGAACTTCTGCTGAGGGGAGATCTTTCATATGAGGCCAGAGGTTACGCTCATGATATAAAACAGGCGGGGAACAACCTTGTTTCCATTATTAATGATATTCTTGATCTTTCAAAAATTGAAGCCGGAAAACTGGAAATTGTTCGCGTCAAATATATGCTTTCATCTTTGATTAACGACACGGTCAATATTATCCGCATGCGGCTTAAGGAAAAAACTATACGGTTCTTTACCAATATCGACGGGAATATTCCAAACAGCCTTATCGGAGACGAAGTGCGCCTGCGCCAAATTCTCCTTAACCTCCTGTCCAATGCGGTAAAATATACGGAAAAGGGATATATCGGTTTGACCATTACCGCGGATAAACAGGACGATAAACAAGTCTTGCTGAAGATAAACGTGTCTGACACCGGAAAAGGAATAAAACGGGAAGATCAGATAAAACTCTTTAATGAGTTTGTCCGGGTAGATATGAAGAAAAACCAGGGCATAGAAGGAACAGGCCTTGGGCTTGCAATTACAAGCCGGCTCTGCGCGGCAATGGACGGGAAAATAACCATGGAAAGTAAATACGGCAAGGGCAGCGTATTCACGGTAATTATCCCGCAGGACATAGGATCAAAAGAACCTTTCGCCTCGGTGGAAGGGCCGGAGAAAAAGAAGGTGCTTGTCTATGAAAGCAGAATTATTTACACTAGATCTGTGTGCTGGTCGCTGGAAAATATGAAGGTTCCCTATACTATGGTAACGAATCAGAATGAGTTTGCCGCTTCATTGTACAATGAAGAATGGTTTTATGTGTTTTCCGGTTACGGCCTTTATGAGAAAATAAAACCGCTTATGGAACAGAGCGATGCGGTTTTCTGCGGAGGGAAAAAGCCTCACCTTGCCCTCATGACCGAATGGGGTACTGAAGCATATGTTTCCAATGTGCGTTTTTTGTCCATACCGATACAGTCCCTGTCCATTGCCAATACTTTGAACGGCAAGGCTGACCGACGGGATTATTGTGAAGTTTCCGGCAGTTCAGGCATTATACGGCATACATTTTCCAACGCTCGTCTGTTAATAGTAGACGATATAGCCACCAATCTTAAAGTGGCCGAGGGGCTCCTTTCTCCCTATAATTTTAAGGTAGACACCTGCTTAAGCGGCGCGGAAGCTATAGAACTGGTAAAACAGAATGAGTATGACCTGATTTTTATGGATCACATGATGCCGGACATGGACGGGATTGAAGCGACTGCGATTATCCGCGCATGGGAAAAAGAACACGCGCAAGAAAAAAGCGGCAATGACAAAAACTTACACCGGCAAATTCCTATAATAGCGTTGACAGCTAACGCAGTTGTGGGAATGCGGGAAATGTTTATCGAAAAAGGCTTTAATGATTTTCTTTCAAAGCCTGTAGACGTTTCCAAACTTGATGAAATTCTTGACAAATGGATAAAGGATAAAGAAAAAGGAACAAATAATAATGAGCAAGTAGCAATGAGCAATGGGCAATTAGTGAATAATAAAAATAATGAAGGAAAAGATAAAATGCAGGATAAGGAGAATCATTCTTCATTGCTCATTGCTAATTCCTCATTTCCTTCTATTCCCGGCGTGGACGTACAAAAAGGGGTTGCTATGCTTCGCGGATCTTTTAAGATTTATAAGAATATATTGATCCTTTTTTGCAAAGACATGGATGACAGGCTGCAGTTACTGCAAAAATTGCCAGAAACTGACCTTCCTTTGTTTATTATCAATGTTCATGCCATGAAAAGCTCTTGCGCCTCTATTGGAGCCGCGGAAGTTTCGGCTCTTGCCGCGGGTCTTGAAGCCGCAGGCAAAGCGGCGGATATGGCTTTTATCAGCGGACATTTAACGGCTTTTATGCAACAGCTTGTGGAACTTGTAAAAAATATACGCGCCGCGACAACTACATTCGATTATGAAAAATAAAATAAAAATATGTTACATAGGCGGCGGCTCAAGAAATTGGGCATGGATTTTAATGCAGGATCTCGCTTTTGAAAAAGATATTTGCGGGACAATTGAGTTATACGACATAAATTACGAAGACGCAAAAACCAATGAAATAATCGGCAATAAACTCATGGAAAAACATAATAAGGGCGTATGGAAATTCCACGCTAACCCTTCGCTCCAGGATGCGTTAGGTGAAAGTGACATTGTCATTATATCAATACTGCCCGGCGATTTTGAAGAGATGGCAGTTGATGTTCATGCTCCTGAAAAATACGGTATTTATCAATCTGTAGGGGATACGGCGGGAGCGGGCGGAATAATGCGCGCCCTACGGACAATTCCCATGTTCAGGCAGATTGCGCAGGAGATACGGAAAAACGCCCCCGCCGCCTGGGTAATCAATTACACAAATCCCATGAGCATTTGCACCCGCGCATTGTACAAGGAGTTTCCGCAAATAAAAGCCTTTGGCTGCTGCCATGAAGTGTTTCACACTCAAAAACTTCTCGCTTCTGTTCTGGAAGAGGCGGGTTTCGCCCCGCATGACAGCATAAAACGCGAAGAAATAAAAGTAAATGTTTTAGGTATCAATCACTTTACATGGATTGACAGGGCGTATTGGAAAGATATTGATATATTCCCGCCATATAAAGAATTTTTAAAAAAATACGCGGACACCGGTTTTAAAAAAATAAAAGCTCCTGCCGCGGATCCTGCTTCTGATGATCCTGAGAGGCAAAAATTTTTCGGCTCCTGTGATCGCGTAAAAATGGATCTTTTCCGCCGTTACGGGCTGATTGCCGCCGCCGGAGACAGGCACCTTGCGGAATTCTGCCCCCATTCATGGTATCTGTCCTCGCCGCAAACCGCGGAAAGCTGGGGCTTTGCCCTAACTCCAGTTTCATGGCGGGTTAAAGACCGTGAAAGATTAAAACTAAAAGCAAAAGCATACCGCGAAGGAACAGAAGAAATGCTCCCCGTTGTATCCGGCGAAGAAGGCATAAAAATAATCAAGGCGCTGTCAGGCCTTGGAGATCTTACTACAAACGTAAATTTCCCAAACAACGCTCAAATGCCGGATCTTCCAAAAGGGGTTGTAGTTGAAACAAACGCAGTCTTCAAGAACGATAAAATTGAACCTGTTACAAGCGGCGGTCTTCCTGTTGATTTAAGAGCGCTTGTAATGCACCATATACTCAGCCAGGAAGGAATTGTAGAAGCGGTATTTGAGGGCGATATTGAAAAAGCGTTCCGCGTATTTTCACACGATCTTGCGGTTCAAAAATTACCGCTTGGCGGCGCACGTTCCCTATTTAATGAAATGTGCCGCTCAACCGGCGTAATAAGCGGATAACGGTAATAATAATGATAGACCGCCGATCAGTATTACAGCGGCATAATCCTCATTATAAAACTTTGAATAAATCAGCGCCGCTTTCCGCAGGCAACGGCGTTTTTTGCTTTACTGCCGATTTTACAGGCTTGCAGACTTTTTTTGACGATTACTGCGCGGCGCAGGACGCGTTCCCACTCTGCACAATGGCTGAATGGGGCTGGCATTCGTATCCTAAAACAGAAGACGAATCTCTTTTGCGTCTAACGCCCTATGATGCCTATGGAAGGACTGTTTATTACGCCACGGACGATAAAGGGCAGGAAGAACTTTTTAAGAAGATTAGGGTAAATGCGCATAAATTTCATCTGGGCGTAATTGGTTTTGAATTACGGGATAAAAAACTTACGCCGGAAAATTGCGGGCCTGTAAGCCAACTGCTTTCTTTATGGGAAGGGATAATATTTTCCGAATTTAAGATTGACGGCAGTACCGTTAAGACTGAAACCTTTGTTCACCAGAAAGAGGATACATTGTATGTCCGCGCGCAGTCGCCGTTATTAAAAGAAAATAAATTGCACATAACAATAAATTTTCCCTATGGCAGCCATAAAAAAACAGGCGCGGACTTCTCTTCCCCGCATTTGCATAAAAGCAAAGTTTTTATGAATAAAGACGGTTCAGTCTGCATAGAAAGAGAACTTGACAGTACAATTTATAAAGTTACAGTCAGCGGCGCGGGATTTACAGTTTCATTTAACGAAAATCAGCACTCTTTACAATTAATTCCATCTAAAGAATGTATAGATTTCAGCGTCAGATTTGAACCAGTCAGCATCCCTTCTTTTTTAAAAACAGGAATTACATTAGATGAATTACAAAATAAAGCCGCCGTATCTTTTGAAGAAGCAAAAACAAAATGCCTTTCATTCTGGGAACACTATTGGACATCAGGCGGTTTTATTGACTTTACAGGATCAACCGATCCTCGCGCCTTTGAATTGGAACGGCGATTAACGCTCTCACAATACCTGACGGCAATTCAGAGCAGGGGCAAGCTTCTCCCATCCGAGACGGGCCTTACATGCAACAGCTGGTACGGCAAGTTTCACCTTGAAATGCACTTCTGGCATCACGCGCATTGGGCGCTCTGGAACAGAACAGACGAACTTTTAAAATCTCTTGAGTATTACAAAAAAATACTCGCCGCCGCCAAAGAAACAGCGTCATCTCAAGGATACTCTGGCGCACGATGGCCGAAAATGTGCGATCCGTCAGGATGCAATACTCCTTCATCAGTCGCCGTATTGTTGATCTGGCAGCAGCCGCATCCAATAATGTTAGCTGAATTGTGTTGGCGCGCCCAAAAAAATACCGCTCTTTTGCACGAATACCGCGATGTAGTAATTGAAACCGCAGAATTCATGAAAAGCTTTATTCATCCGGAAACTTTACCGGGCGCGCGAACCGCAGGCGCAGAAGAAAAAGAACAACCTACTGACAGATACCGTTATGTGCTGGGACCGCCGTACATTCCGGCGCAGGAACGCCATGATCCAAATACGGTTTTAAACGCTTCGTTTGAACTTGAATACTTCCGCTGGGGTTTTCGCATGGCGGATGAATGGCTGCAAAGGCTTGGAGAGCAAACCCGTTACGGGAAAATTGCCGAAATGTTAAGCCTTCCCCCCATAAAAGACGGCGTTTACCTTGCCCATGAAAATTGTCCCGACACTTTCAGCAAGCTCCCTTTTTATACCGACCATCCGTCAATGCTTGCTATGTACGGCGTTTTAAACAGCGGTAAAACAGATAACGCTATTATGTCCGCTACTTTGGACAAAGTCCTTTCCGTATGGGACAAAAAAACCTTCTACGGCTGGGACTTCCCAATGATGGCAATGACAGCCTGCCGCCTTGGCAGATACAAAGACGCCATTGATCTTCTATTAATGGAAAGCCCGAAAAACACATGGCTTGAAAACGGCCACAACAAAATGACAGGCGACGATGCCCTCCCCCTCTACCTCCCCGGCAATGGCGCCCTCTTACTTGCCGCCGCAATGCTAGCCGCAGGCTACAGTGAAAAAGAAGCCCCATCCTTCCCCGAAGGCTTCACAGTTAAAACAGAAGGAATACTTCCGTATATTTAAATCTACCGATATTTCTTTAAGTACTCACCTATCCTGAACGCGGCTTCTTCCAGTCTTTCAGGAGTTTGAGTAAGCGCGAAACGGAGCCAGTTCTCTCCCCCTTCGCCGAAGCTGGAACCGGGTACGCAGAGTACGCCCGCTTTATCCAGCAAATCAAAACAAAATTCCGCGCTGGTCATGCCTTTAAAAGGCATGGGAAACCAAGTAAACATTGTCGCCGGAGTCTTCGGCACATCCCAGCCGTTTTTTGAAAGAGCGCTGCAGAAAACATTACGGCGATCACGGTATGTATTGCGATTTTGCGTAACAACGTCCTGCGGTCCCGTTAACGCCGATATTGCAGCAATATAGTCAAGCATAGACAAACCGTAATCAAAATTGGTTCGCAATTTTTTAAACGCGCCTATTATTTTTTCATTTCCAACCGCAAATGAAATTCTTAGGCCCGTTAAATTATAACTTTTTGACAGCGAGTTAAACTCTATGCCTATGTCTTTTGCCCCGGGAACCGCAAGGAAACTGCCGCCGGGAGGACCGTCGTGCACCAGTTCCGAATATGCGTTGTCATGAATAACTGTAATATCGTATTCTTTCGCAAAAGCGACAAGCTTCTCGTAGAAACTTTTATCCGCTACGGCGCCGAGCGGATTTGACGGATAACATACTACAATCACACGCGCCTTTTTCGCGATTTCAACGGGAATTGAGTTAAAGTCTATTAAAAATTTATTTTCCGGCAATAAAGGCGTATGGTAAACTTCTGCGCCTGCCATAAGCGGACCAAAAGAAAAAATCGGATAACCGGGAGCCCCGACAATCACCAAATCGCCGGGATCACATAACGCATGAAATATATGCGTAAAACCTTCCTGCGTCCCATATAAAGAGATTATCCCGCTTCTTGTTATGTCCACGCCGTAACGTTTTTTATACCAGTTCTGCACGGCGTCTAAAAGTACGCTCGGATCAATAAGCGTATACTTGTAATTAAGCGGATTTTTAGAAGCCTCGCAAACGGCCTTCATCACATGATCGGCGGGCGGCAGGTCTGGAGTTCCGACAGAAAGATTTATTATATCCGCTCCAAGAGCCGTAAGCTCGACCCTTTTTTCTTCAAGTATCTGAAGCACATTTGCTTCTGAAGCTGAAGCCAATTTTGATATATACATAGGTTTATTGTACAATGATAATATTTTTTTGGCTACTTAATATCAATTTCAAAAAAATTATATATTTTTACATTTTTTAATCAAAAAAAGATAAAGTTCGGCAAACTAACTGTAGAATAAACCTAAATTTAATAAATTCCCCGCTCTTATTCCTTCCCAAACAGTTTACAATTTAACCTAAAAAATTATATAATACCTACAATGAGTCAAAACCGACTTGACTGTTAAAACAATGCGCCGGGAACCGCAGTATATGGAGATAAATGAAAAATAACGATAAAGAGGCGCAGGACTTATCCGCCCTCCGCGCCGTCATTGTGACGGCTTTAAACAAATCAATTGAAATATTTTCCCTCCATGAAGAAGAAACATTTAATGAGGCAATGACCAATGGCATAAAACCTTTCGCGGATGCGGTTGGTCTTGACCGCGTTGTTTTTTATAAACTGTTGGACATTGGAGAAAATAAACGTCTTGGGCAAGTCTACCGCTGGGACAAATCGGAAGGCGGATTGATATCTATTGCCGATGAACTGAAGGTTATACCCACTCATCCGGTTTTAGATAAATGGCTTTCAATAGCGATGCAGAACGATTGTATCCGTTTCAGGGAAAGCGATTATACCGAAGATGTGGCGGCTTTAATGCGCGTCTACGGCGTAAGGTCGATATTCATAGTGCCTATTTTTACGAGTGGCAAATTCTGGGGCGTTATCAATTTTCAAGACCATACCAACGACCGCTATTTTGACGAAGACTGCTCCGATTTGCTTTATACCGCAGCGCGTGTTTTTTCAAACGCGGTTATCAGAGAAGAAATGAAACAGCGCGAAAAAATGGAAGCCGCGCTGAACAGAGCCGCTATCATGTTCCTATCACATAGCGAAGAATCTTTTGAAGACGCAATGACAGCCGGAGTGAAAGAGATTGCCGACGTATTTAATTTGGACAGATTCTCCCTGCTGCGCAACTATTCCACATCCGGCAATACTCGTTACGGAGGGCAAATTTACCGCTGGGACAGGAAATCAGGCGGAACTACATTACCGATAAAAGGGCTTGAGTCTTTTTCCCCTGAACAGTATGTGCCTAGCTGGAGGAAAATTTTTACTTCAGGAGGAACGATTAACGGCCCTGTCAAGGATATGCCCGAAGCGTCTATACTGCTGTCGTTTGGTTTAGTGTCGATATGCGTTACGCCTGTTTTTATTAACAATATTTTTTGGGGCACTGCTTTTTTTGAGGACCTCAGTACCGATCGCTATTTTGACAAGGACAGCGTAGAAATAATGCGGTTGGCGGCGTTTCTGTGCGCGAACACAGTCATACGCGCCGACATGGAAAAAGACATACGCAATCACGGCGAGCAGCTTAAAATCAAACTGGAACAGCAGGAATTAATTTCCGAACTTTCAAGAGGATTTATTTCTTCCGGCGATTCACAAACGCTTGTACAGGAGGCCGTAGCAAAGCTGGGACGCTACCATAAAGTGTCATTAGTATTTGTTTTTGCTATTGATTATAAGCGTAAAGATATTTATCTTGCGTACCAGTGGTGCGCCGATGATTCTCCGTCGCGGATGGCAATAACCAATTTATATGAATATTTAACTGACATTTTTCCAATAACGCTTCCCAACTGCGCCACGCTGCCGATAGTTGTATGCGATGATACCTCCGCTAATCCCGACGCGGTTTTTCAAGCGCTTTATGCCACTAATGTCAGGGCTATTATCAGCGCGCCTCTTTATGTCGACGGACGTTTATGGGGAGCAGTCAGCGTAGAACAGAATTATACGCCCCGTAAATGGACCGAAAATGAAAAGGGATTTGTCGCCATGACGGCAAGCACAATCGCGGGCATAATCATGCGCGACATCTATACCAAAAAACTTAAAGAAGCTTTGAATAACGCAATGGAAGCAAGCAAAGCAAAAAGCGATTTTCTTTCCAACATGAGCCACGAAATGCGCACGCCGCTGAACGCGATAACCGGCATGACGACAATCGGCAAGAACGCGAAAGACGTGGAACGTAAAGACTACGCGCTGGGCAAGATAGAAAACGCGTCAACGCACCTGCTCGGAGTTATAAACGACATACTTGATATGTCAAAAATAGAAGCGAATATGCTGGAATTATCGCCGGTTGAATTTAATTTTGAGAAAATGCTGCAAAAAGTAGTCTCGGTAATCAATTTCCGCGTTGATGAAAAACGGCAAAAACTTGTAGTACGCATTGACAATAAAATTCCCAAAACACTTATAGCCGACGACCAGCGTCTTGCCCAGGTTGTAACCAACCTCTTGAGCAACGCGGTTAAATTCACGCCTGAAGAAGGCATAATAATTCTTAACGCGAATTTTATAGGAGAAAAAAACGGTTTTTATACCATACAGATTTCTGTAAGCGACACGGGAATCGGAATAAGCGAAGAACAGCAAAAACGCCTGTTCAGTTCTTTTCAACAGGCCGAGAGCAGCACAACGCGCAAATACGGCGGTACCGGACTGGGTCTTGCTATTTCCAAAAGCATAGTGGAGATGATGAAAGGCCGTATCTGGGTACAATCAGAACCTTCAAAAGGCTCAACTTTTATCTTTACCATTCAGGTATTACGCGGCGCTGAGGATAAGCAAAAAAATTTGTTAGATGTCAATTTTAACAATGTCAGTATTATGGCTGTTGACGACGACCCGGATGTATTAACATTTTTCCGCGATACAGCGCAGACGTTCGGCGTATCATGCGAAACCGCGGCAAGCGGAGAAAAAGCGCTTGAACTTATAGATCAAAAAGGCGGCTCCAATATCTATTTTATAGACTGGAAAATGCCTGCTATGGACGGCATACAACTCGCCCGTGAAATAAAGGGGCGTAATCCTGAAAATTCCATTGTGATAATGGTTTCAGCCGTCGAATGGAGCGCGATTTATGAAGAAGCAAAAGCGGCAGGCATTGATAAATTCCTGTCAAAGCCGCTGTTTCCTTCCGCTATTGAAGAAACAATCAATGCCTGTCTAGGCGTTGACAAACAGCTAACGGAAAAACCGCAGGAAGAAAACATTGACGGCGTCTTTGCGGGACGGCGCATACTGGTGGTTGAAGATATGGAAATTAACCGCGAAATATTACTTGCCCTGTTTGAGCCGACAATGATGGAAATAGACTGCGCCGAAAACGGACTGGAAGCCGTCCGAATGTTTACCGAATCCCCTTACAAATACGAATTGATTTTTATGGACATACAAATGCCGGAAATAGACGGCTATGAAGCGACGCGCCGTATCCGGGCGCTGGATAATACCAAGGCAAAAACCGTTCCGATAATTGCCATGACTGCTAACGTATTTAAAGAAGACATTGAAAGATGTCTCGCCGCCGGTATGGACGGGCACATCGGCAAACCAATAAATTTCGATGATGTAATAAACATTCTTAAATCATATTTGGGAGTGAAAAAAAGATGAAAACCAAATTATCAGGTTTTTTTTCTAGAAGTCCCTTATATTTACAATTACTGTTTACTTCTTTTGCGTTTTTGTTAATGGTTGTATTAAGTATTATCTTTACCAGCAGAATCGTGCGGGCTAATCTTTTACGTAATGTTGAAAGCGTACTAAACTCTGTGGAATCCCAAATCAACTCTGATCTGATGGAATCGCGCATTATACTGGACGAATTTGCGCAATCAATACAATATCTAATTTTACGCGGCGCCGGCGCTTCAGAGTTACGCGCTTATAACGAGTATATATCAAATCATTTACTTTCAAAGAAGCTGGACATTATAAGTCCTAGCGGCCCTTACGGTTATATAGAAACGCTTGCGGGCGGACCGTTTCTTCTTATCGGTATTAACTGGGAACAGCCGGAAAATTTTTCGCCTGTGGAGCGTCCATGGTACAAAGCGGCCATAAAAGTCGACGGCGAGATAGCGGAGACAGAGCCGTATACAGACACAGTAACCGGCGAAACCGTTATAACGCACGCCCGCTGTATTTTTGACAATAATGGAAAACGTTTAGGCATTGTCGCTATTCAGGTGCGGGCGGGATATATCGGGGAAAAAGTCGTTAATATTTTTACCAAAGACGGCTACGGAGCGCTGATTAGTCAAAATTTAACTATTATCGGCCATCCCAACCCGAGTTTTATCAATAAGAAAATGAACGACCCTACAATCCCTGTTTCTTCATTTGCCGATGAATTGGTACTCAAGGGAATAATTTCAGAGGCCGCTTTTACCAACTGGAAGGGTGAAAAAACAATTGCCTCTTTTCGTACGCTTGCCAACGGCTGGTATTTAGGCGTAATGGCTGAAAAAAGCGGTTATTATCAAAGCGTAACAAATATGGCGCTAATCCTCAGCACATTGGGAATAACGCTTGCGACAGTATTAATCCTAATTCTTGTCCGCGTTGACGAGGCAAAAAACAAATCTGACGCTGAGAGCAGGCATAAGAGCGCGTTCCTTGCCAACATGAGCCACGAGATACGCACGCCGATGAACGCCATTATCGGCATGCTCACAATAGGAAAGTCCGCGCCGAGTATTGAACGTAAAGATTACTGCTTCATGAAAATAGAGGACGCTTCCAACCACTTGCTTGGCGTAATAAACGATATTCTGGACATGTCTAAAATAGAAGCAAACAAATTTGAACTCTCTGAATCTGAATTTGAATTTGAAAAAATGCTCCAACGAGTGGTGAATGTCGTTAATTTTCGCATAGACGAAAAGCGTCAAAAATTTTCTGTATATATCGATCATTCCATTCCGCGAACCTTCATAGGGGACGATCAACGGGTAGCGCAGGTAATTACTAATTTGCTTGGAAACGCAATTAAATTCACGCCGGAAAATGGTTCCATCTCTCTTACGGTGCGCCTTATGGGAATAGAAGGCGGTCTTTGTACCTTGCAAGTTTCGGTAAGCGACACAGGAATCGGCATAAGCCCAGAACAACAGGCAAAACTTTTTAAATCTTTTGAACAGGCCGAATCCAGCACAACCCGCAAATACGGCGGCACAGGGCTTGGACTTGCTATTTCCAAAAGCATCGTAGAATTAATGGGCGGCAGTATTTGGATTGAATCAGAACTGGGAAAAGGCGCTGTTTTCTCATTTACCATTAAGTTAAAGCACGTAATAGGCGAAAAACACAAGTCTTTATCCCCTGATATAAATTCAAAAAATGTCCGTATTCTTGCGGTAGACGATGACGCGGACGTATTAATATACTTTAATGAAATAGCGCAGAACTTCGGACTAATGTGCGATACCGCCGCGAGCGGAGAAGAAGCTCTTAAACTCATAGGACAAAAGGGCGGCTATAATATATATTTTATAGACTGGAAAATGCCCGGCATTGACGGCATACAGCTTGCCCGTGAAATAAAAACAAATGTCGCAAAAAATTCCATTGTAACAATGATAACTGCCGCCGAATGGGGCGATATTGCCGAAGAAGCAAAAACGGCCGGCGTTGACAAATTTCTTTCCAAGCCCCTGTTCCCTTCCGCAATTGCGGAAATGATTAATAAATGCCTCGGCATAGATCAACAACAAGCGGAAAAATCGCAAGTCCAGGACATTGCCGGCGTCTTTTCCGGGCGGCGCATACTTCTGGCTGAAGATGTGGAAATTAACCGTGAAATTGTAAAAACACTGCTTGAATCAACAGAACTGGAGATAGACTGCGCGGAAAACGGAAAAGAAGCTGTGTATATGTTCAGCGAAACGCCTGATAAGTACGAATTGATTTTCATGGATATACAAATGCCCGAAATGGACGGTTACGAAGCGGCGCAAAAAATAAGGGCTGTCGAGGCGGAGCACAATAAAAACATTGCAGAAAATACCGGCAATAATAGGAATTTACACAAACAAATACCGATAATTGCAATGACTGCAAATGTTTTTAAGGAGGACATTGAAAAAAGTCTGGCTTCCGGTATGGACAGCCATGTAGGCAAGCCGCTGGATTTCGAGGAAGTTATGGGCTGTCTTCATAGATATTTGGATATATGATGAAATTGTTCAATAATTTAAAAATAAACTCAAGAATGATAATCGGTTTTACGTTGATTATCGTTTTGTTGACAGGAATGGCCGTGTTCGCCATTAACCGGCTTAATAGAGTTGTTGCAACATACGACAACACAATCAAATACCCGGTAAACGTAAGAAACCACATTCTGGAAACACGGTCGGCGTACAATGAACTGCGCCGGATTATGAACACAATGATAGTGTTAGCGCCGCTGGGTGAAAGTGAAAAAATCGACAATCTATATAAGAACGCCATATCTACCTATGAGACAATTGTAAATACCATACAAGAATTTGAAAAACTTATTGCAACAAACCCTCTTATTAATGAAGAAGAGAGGAAAATACGGCTTGATTATGCCAATACGTTAAAAAATTATATACACAGATATAAAAATGAAGTTTGCGACCCAATAATGGAAGCGGCGTACAATAACAATTATGAAAAATGCATAGAGATAGCCGGCAACCTGGAAAATTTCGTGGACAAAGCGGGAGCGCTTACCGTTGAATTGTATGAGTTGGCGAGTTTCGTAGAGAAAAGAACATCTAACAATGCGCAGACTTTGTCCGCTCATTCCAAGATAATGCTGATTGCGGCTTCAATAATTTCTGTTGTAATTTCTATTATATTGGCGGTAATAATTGCCTTGCAAGTTACCGACGCCCTTCGCGCCCAAGAATCGGCGATGATCACAGTGGCGTCCATGTTTGAGTCAAACCCCCATATCAACTTATTATTTGACGACAAGTTAAACATAATCGACTGTAATCCCGGAGCTGTTGCTTTCCTGGGTTTCCATTCCAAACAGGAATTACTTGACGGATTTATTGACATTATCTCCAGAACTCTCCCGTCAGTATTTTCCAACGGGCAGCAACCTCAGACTTTGACCCAGCGGCTTAAGACAGCCGCTGAGGAAGGCAGGCTCAGATTTGAAACAGAACTGCATTTTAGCGCCGATGATATACGCAGGCTGAGCGTTGATTTCAGAAAAATTCCCTATAAAGGCAGCTTTGCCGTAGTCGGCTATATATTTGATATGACTGAAATTTTTAAGCGGGAAATGCAGTTGGAGCACGCCAGAAAATTAAATGAATTGCAGCTTACCAAATTAAATCTCGTTGTCAAGGCGACTAAAATCGGCCTGTGGGATATGGAAGTGGTACAGGATGATCCTATAAACCCGTCCAATACCTTTATATGGTCGGATGAGTTCAGGCATATGCTGGGGTACACCGACGAAAATGATTTCCCCAACATACTCAGCAGTTGGAGCAATCTGCTGCACCCTGAAGACAAAGAAGTGTCGCTTAACGCTTTCAAAAAGCATATGCTCGATAAAACAGGCAAGACGCCCTACGACGTGGAATACCGCTTGTTACGCAAAACCGGCGAATACGCATATTACCGCGCATCAGGAGAAACCATCCGCGACAAGAACGGCAGCCCAATACGCGTTGCAGGCGCGCTCATGGATATAACCGAAACTAAAAATATGCTGCTGATGAAGGACAAACAAAAAGCGGAGGCGGAAGCCGCTAACCGCGCAAAAAGCACGTTCCTTGCCAACATGAGCCACGAGATACGCACGCCGATGAACGCGATAATCGGCATGATTAAGATAGGAAAACCCGCGGCTGATATTGAACGTAAAGATTACTGCTTTATGAAAATAGAGGACGCTTCAAACCACTTGCTCGGCGTAATAAACGATATTCTGGACATGTCAAAGATCGAAGCCAATAAATTTGAACTTTCTGAAACTGAATTTGAATTTGAGAAAATGCTCCGCAGGGTAGTGAATGTCGCCACCTTCCGCATAGATGAAAAACGTCAAAAATTTTCAATTAATATCGATCATTCAATTCCCCACTTCCTCATAGGCGACGACCAGCGGATAGCGCAAGTCATCACCAACTTGTTGGGAAACGCCGTTAAATTTACTCCCGAACAGGGAGAAATCAGTCTTACCGTGCGTCTTGCTGAAAAAGCAGACAATCTATATACCTTGCAAATTTCAATAAGCGACACAGGAATCGGCATAAGTCCCGAACAGCAGGCAAAATTATTCCAGTCTTTTGAACAAGCCGAATCCAGCACTACACGCAAATACGGCGGCACGGGGCTGGGTCTTGCAATTTCTAAAAGCATCATAGAACTAATGGGCGGCAAAATCTGGATTGAATCGGAATTGGATAAAGGTTCTACTTTCTTCTTTACCATTCAATTAAGACGCAGTACTAATGAAAGACACAGGCTTTTATCTTCCGATATAAACTCTAAGAATGTCCGTATCATGGCAGTTGACGATGACAAAGACGTATTAACTTATTTTAGTGAAATATCGCACGGCTTTGGCTTAATGTGCGATACCGCTATAAGCGGGAAAGAAGCGCTTGAACTCATAAGGCAAAAAGGCGGCTACAATATTTATTTTATAGACTGGAAAATGCCCATCATGGACGGCATACAGCTTGCGCATGAAATAAAAGAGCACGCGAAAGAAAATCCCGTTGTAATAATGATATCCGCCGCCGAATGGAGCGCGATTGTCGAAGATGCAAAAAAGGCGGGCGTTGACAAATTCCTATCTAAACCTCTGTTCCCCTCCGCCATTGCGGAAGTAATTAATGAATGTCTCGGCGTTGATCAGCAGCAGGCGGAACAATCGCAAGCCTCCGACATTGCGGGCATCTTTTCAGGAAGCCGCTTGCTGCTGGTTGAAGATGTGGAAATTAACCGCGAAATAGTTCAGACGCTGCTGGAACCAACAAAGCTGGAAATGGACAGCGCTGAAAACGGCGCAGAAGCCGTCCGTATGTTTACCGAAGCTCCCGACAAATATGACATTATTTTCATGGACATACAAATGCCCGAAATGGACGGCTATGAAGCGACAAAGAGAATCAGGGCATTTGAAGCGGAGCATAATAAAAACATTTCAGAGGACAATAGCACGAGTTTTACCGAAGGTGAAAATAAAAGCATGGAGTTTCCGAAGGAAACTCCTAAGCAATTATCGGAACGACCAAAGGGAGTTCCGATAGTTGCAATGACTGCTAACGTATTTAAAGAGGACATTGAAAAATGCCTAGCTTCCGGTATGGACAGCCATGTAGGCAAGCCGCTGGATTTCGAAGAAGTGATGAACAGGCTTCATTTGTATTTGGGAAAGTAATATATTTATAGTACGTTCACAATGTCATAGAATGACATGGTAAAAACACAAAAATAATTTTAATTGATTTTCACTATATCATTCTATGACACGGTAAAAAGTATAAATTAAGAAAAGGAATACCAGTGTACGGCTTTTGACAACCTCAGTACGGAAGATTTAATTGACTGTATAAATAATCTTCTTCATGCCTTAAAGTCAGAAACGGCTTTTGGACAGTGGAATGAGAACAGGCTTTGCCTGTATTTTTTCAGGCCCTCCGGGAACCGGAAAAACGGAAACCGCGTATCAGATAGCGCGTAAAAATACCGTTTCCTATATCTTAAGGGGAACAGATCCAAATTTTTCAATTCTGGAAAATTTATGCAAAGAAGAATTACTGGATAAACCTGTTGTAAGAATTAGGTTCTGCAGTGAATAAATTTGTAAAGGAATATATTAGGTGATAAACAATGATGAATGTAATAGACAATATCCATTAATTATATTATATTTTAACGGTTAAGGAGTTTTTGTACATGGGTGAAAATGATAATGTATTGCTAATTGAAAAACTGATAACTGATGATGATTTTGATAAACTAAAAGATTATTTTAAGGATATCAATAATATAAATATTTTTAAAGTTATGGGTATTGATCAAAACGAGATAAGGCACAGTAATACAATAGCATGGCTTTTAGATCCATCTGAAAACCATAAATTAGGGGCATTATTTTTCCAAAAATTTATGACTCAACTATTTGAAAAAGATCCTGATTATTTCAATGACAGAAATATAAACATTTTGCAATTATTATTAAGCGATATTAATGATATGAAAGTATTTCGGGAAAAAGAAAATATTGATATTCTTGTTGTTTCAAAAAAATTAAAATTCGTTCTTTGTATTGAAAATAAAATTAATGCAGGCATTGGCAATGAACAATTAGATAAATACTATAAGTATATTAAAGAATATTATTCTTCGTTCGATATGATGATTTTTCTCTTATTGTCACCAACCGGATATGAAGTGCCTGCTGATAAATCAGAAAATCCGGAAGACTGGATTTCTACATCGTATGAAGATATAGTAAAAATACTTCATTCTATTTTGGAATTGGATATTGAGCAAAAAGTAAAATATATTATTGATGATTATATTAAACTTTTGGAAAAGGAGGATATTGTGGAAAACGTTAAACTTGATGGAATTCTTTCGAGTCTTTTTGCAAAACATAAAGATGCCATTGATCTTTTATTAAAGTACCAAGAATCACAACCTGTTATTAAACGTATTCGGGAGATATTTAAGGAAACATTCTTGGAATACGAGAAAGAAGGAAAAATTATCTGTAATAAGAATTATTTAGATAAATTTTGGCTGGTTTTTTATACAAAAAACATGGATAAATATTTTCAACCTGTCAAAGATAAGTCAGGATCATGGAATGAGGGAACAAAATATCGTTATTGGATTTATTTAAAGGCCAGGTCGCCGTGTTTGGTTTTTGAGTTAGGTCCGCTTGGACAGGATGATGATACAATCAGAAAAATGAATTTAATACGAAAATCGGTTAAAACAAAAGAAGTAACGGCTTCTGCCCGATACCGCCAAACAAAGAATTGGGATATCAATATTGATTGGAAATATGATTCATTGGAAGATTTGAATGATGAGCATATACAAGCGGAAATAAGAAAAACTTTAGATGAAATACTCCTTTGGGAAGAAACAAAGATAAAAGGTATTTTAAAATAAAACGTAATTATTTCTATAAACTAAAATATTTACGTTGAACCTCACGAACACTTACGAACTTTTACTCCATATCTTTTCGTTGTTCGTGTTGGTTCGTGGTTAGAATTTTTAAGAATAGTTAATGACGTAATGAATTATTATAAAAATCCCAAACCTGACGCAAGTTATAAAGATAAAGCCCGGCAATTCCGCAATGACACAAGGGTTTTTTGCCATAAATGTAATTATTAAAGGCAATCGTAACGGTATTGCAAAAAAGAAATATTCTCGTATAATTCACTTGAAAAAAACATAAATATAGGGCAAAATATACAGGGAGAGGGAGAAGAATGAGTCTTGCCATTACAGTTGATAATTTTGAATCCGAGGTATTGGGATCGCAGGTTCCGGTACTGATTGATTTTTGGGCGCCCTGGTGCGGTCCGTGTAAAATGCTCAGTCCTGTAATTGATCAAATCGCAGGGGAATACGAAGGCCGCGTAAAAGTCGGTAAAGTCAATATTGACGAAAACGCCGATCTTGCGGAGAGACATGGGATTGTTTCCATTCCCACGCTTATTCTTTACAATAAAGGGGAAATGGCGGCCCAGAAAACCGGAGCCGCCCCCAAACAGGCTATTGTTTCTTTGTTTAAAAACCTACTTTAAGTACCTTTTTGTATTATTTGGTTTTCCCGGCGTTGCGCAGCTTGTATCTGTGACATACCATTCTTTTGCCGTGCCTGTTTTTACAACAGTTTCATCGCGGCAGATTGTTCTGGTATTGGTCGCTTTGCCGCTTGCAACCGCGTCTTTCGGACTGCATACGCTTCCCTCAGGAGATTTCCACGCTCCCGCGTCAAAAAGAAATTCCGCAGTTTCGGCAAAATAATCTTTTGTCCACCAGCTATCCTGATTATCAGATAGTATTACCGCGTCTATCACTCTGTCGTCCTGATCCAAAACATAAATCATGGCGGTTTTATGCAGTAATTTTGTCACACCGGGTATCCAAAAATCCCGCGCTGTAGGAGAAGCGTTTATGCCGACCGACTCATCAAGCGCGTTTGTATATTCGTCCTTACTTGCCAAATTATATGTACGCAGATGAAGTACCACATATTCATCTTTTTTTACATCGACAGGCGAGAACTCATAAATAGTTTGTTTAGCGGCAGTCGAATTACTATTTATAACTACCCTCATCGCGCCCAAATTACCCGCCGATTTTGTTTTAAATTCAATAAACTCTTCTTTTTTTCCTGCGGCCGCGCTGGCGGATTCGGTACAGACTTCGTTAATTACCAAATCCGGCATTCTGTCGTTTCTGGTTCTGAACGAGACAAGCACATTAATGGTATTTTTCTTTTCGTCTTCCGCAAGTATGTCGGTAGTTATAAGTTTCCCTGATTCTGATTTTTCTTTCAGCTTGACTTTTACGGTAATGCCGTTTTCCACCGAATCAACTTCAAGTTTTGGCTCGAAATTAATATATTTGATTGTCACAGGCCGCGAAAATGTAAATTCGACCTCTTCCTGAGACACCGCCCGGCAGTTCATATAGACCAGCGCGGATGAACTGCCTCCCAGCATTTGCGCCGCAGTGGGCGCTTCCGGGGTAGAACAGGAGCCCAGCAAAGCACAGACTCCAAACAACAAAAAACAATTTTTCATATTTTTTCCTCCGCCTATATATGGCGTGAAAGTGCCATTTTGCTTGACCGTTTTTAAAAATTTTTCGAAAAATTTTTTACCACGAACCAGAGGGAAGAGATTTACCACGAACCACACGAACTGCGTACCTTCGGTACGCACACGAACAGAGAGAGATGTGTGTTAACTATATAGATTTGCGTAAAAGAAAGCGGGAATTTAGTGGTTTTTGTCCATTATCTTATCGTGAAGTTTATAATCTGGTCTTCGGACAATAACCCTCCTTTCCTCTTCTTTGTGATCTTTGTTCCTTCGTGTCCTTTGTGTGAATTTTTTCGTAAAATTTTCATTTTCGATCAAGTAAAATTGTGCAATATTGCCGAAAATATGATATATTTTAAGAGTTAATGTAGAAATTCGGAAAAGAGGTAATAAATATGGATGATAAAGAATTGAACTGGGAAACCGTGAGGGAAATTTGGCAGGAGGAGATCCGCGAGGAAGCTCTGTCTCAAGGCCGTGAAATAGAGCGCGAAGTAATCGCGCACAACGCTCTTAAAGAAGGGCTTTCTTCCGAAATTATTCAGAAGATAACCGGACTTAATATCAATGTAATAGAAGAGATGAGGATTAAAATCTAACAGCAGAGAAGGATTTTTGACTCTACCCGTCATGAATATTTAAAAATGTATTTTTTAACGCTGAATTATCAAGCGGTATCCGCCTATAGACAAAAATCGTAATAAATGGTATCTTATCAGTTCATAATGATTTTAGGGGTATTTTATGGCTAAAAAAGAAAAAAAGGCTCCGGTAAAGGAAAAAGACTCTTCTTCTTCGGAAATTGCAAAAAAATTCAAACAACATCCGGGTATTTATATCGGATCTGTCATTATTTTGATCCTTGTTGTTGTTACATTTGTCGGCGGCGATTTTCTTTCGGGAGGCCGTCGTTATGTAAGAAAGGGCGGCGCCGATATAATCTTTGGGTACTACGACAAAGTTCCAATTTCATGGGTGCCGGGAAATACACTATCTCAATATTACGAAAGAATATTTAATAATTTCCGCGCCCAGGGGTACGATCCAAATGATCGCTGGGTCAATTACTATGTCTGGAAACAGGCTTATGAAGGCGCGGTAACGCATACCGCCATCATGCAAATTTTGAATAAATCAGGATATACGGCATCTGAAAAAGCGGTTAATAAAAAAATCGTGCAATTGCCGCAATTTCAGGATAACGGGCGTTTTTCCATTATCCTGTACAACAAAATGTCAGATTCCGCGCATCTTACTTTATGGCGCCAACAGCAGGAAGAAATTGCGATGAATATGTTTTTTAGCGATTACTTCACACTTTTAACGCCAAAAACCGAGGCGCAATTTATCGCAAACATGTCGTCGCCGCAGAGGTCTTTTGATTTTACTCTTTTTAATGTTGATGATTACCCCGAAAGCGAATATATTTCATTCGCCAAGGATAACTCAAAAATGTTTAATTCAATACAATTATCCAAGATTACAATATCAAGCAGCGAGAGGGAAGCAAAAAAAATTCTTGAAACTATAAAAGACGGAACCGCCACTTTTGAAGACGCCGCAAAAGCTCAATCAAAAGACAACTATGCCGAAAGAGGCGGAGATATGGGGATCCGGTATTGTTATGAGATTGACGATGAAATTCCCAATATTGATGATCGGGAAGCGGTTTACAGTTTGGGCAAGGGAGAGTTGAGCGGCGTTATAACTATCACCGACGGTTGGGTTTTTTTCAGGGCGGAGAACGAACTGACTCAAGCCGATTTTGAAGATTCGGCTGTAATGGACAAGGTGCGTGAATACGTAAAGGACCGCGAAAGAGGCCGTATGGAAAACTGGGCTATTGAGCAGGCTAACGAATTTATTTCTGAGGCTAAAAAATCGGGATATGCTAATGCGGCCCGTTTGAAAAATCTTAGCATAAACAGTTTTGGACCTATTCCGCTTAATTACGGAGGCGTTGATCTTTTTACGGCTATTGAATCTCTTACCATAAACGGTTTAGACAAGATGGATCTTAACGGCTTGTCAAAGAATGAAAATTTTTGGAAGACAACTTTTACAACTCCTTTAAATACTCCGTGCCAGCCGCTTGTTGAGGGAAACAAGGTTTATGTATTTTATGCGACTGAAGAGATCGAGGTTGAGGAATCTTCCAAAGAGACAATTGCGTCAAATTATTCAGAGCAATTTTTACAATATATAGCTGACCAATCATTACAGAGGTATTTCATTCGTCCAATTGAAAAGAACGGGAAGCTGAAAGATAATTTTAATGAGACTTATTCCAGTATTTTTCGCTCAAGTGAATAGCGTGCCATGGAGGGATTGCCGTTTGTCCGAAACGGGAAGACTCTTCTTTCAGGGGTAAATCCTGCAGGGCGCGCTGAACGCATAGCCGAGGCAGTCCCTGTAAATGACAGAACCCTTTATTTCTGCCCCTCGCCTCTTTACGGCTACGGTCTTTCATGTTTTCTTTCGCGCCTTGAAAAAGAAGCGCCGAGTTCCGCCGTGCTCTGCGTTGAAGCGGATGGCGAATTATACGAATTAACAAAAAAAAATATTGATCCCTCTCTTGATGCCCGCCCTAATTTGCGCATAACAAATATTTGCGTCGCCGGCGTCCTTTGCGCCTTTGTACGCAAAGAGTGGGGCGCAAGAGCGTTCCGCCGCGTAGAAATATTACGGCTCACAGGCGGCTGGCAGCTTTTCCCTGAAATTTATGATTCTCTTTGCGATTCGCTCCGCCGTGAAATTGCAGTAGATTGGAGCAACGCCCTAACCCTTGCAAAAATGGGACGTTTATACATCCGCAACGCATTGCGCAATCTTCCCCTTGTTTCACAGTCTCCGGCTATCTTACAGTTGTCTTTTGGCGAAGCCCCTATTCTTGTCCTTGGCGCAGGCCCTTCCCTTGACGAAACCCTTGACGCTCTTAAATCAAGATATGCTAATCTTCTTGCCAGTCCAAAGGAGCGTCCTTTTAAAATTATATGCGTAGACACATGCCTTGGCGCGTTAAAAGAAAGAAACATTATTCCCGACATTACCGTAATCCTGGAAAGCCAGCACTGGAACCTAAAAGATTTTTTATCCTGCAAGGGCTGGAATGTAAACGCGGCGATAGACATTTCTTCGCTGCCGGCATCTGTAAACGTCCTTTCCGATGAAAAGTTTCTTTTTTTTACTCCCTGGACACAGTTAAAAATTTTTGGGAGGCTTAAAGATGCAGGGCTTCTTCCTGTTGAAATCCCTCCTCTTGGCTCAGTAGGCCTAACCGCGGTTGAACTAAGCCGGCGGCTTACAACAGGAAAAATAATCTGCGCCGGCCTTGATTTTTCATTTACCCAGGACAAGTATCACGCCCGTTCCACGCCGGGACACCGTTCCCGCTTAAATGCACAAAACCGTTTTAAAAGGTTATTTAACCCTGCCGCCTATAATCAGTATTCAATCGCCGCCGTTTCAAAGAATAGGCTTCCTGTATACACCAGTCCAACCATGAAAAATTACCGCGATCTTTTTGAACAGGAATTTGGCGGCGATTCGCGTATATATGACATTGAAGGAACAGGCCTCCCGTTAGGAATTAAAACCCTCTCACTTGAAGAGGCGATGGCTTTATTGGGCAAAGACAATCTTGCTCCTACGCAAAATGTTCGTGAGGTTCGTGTGGTTCGTGGTAAAAATTCTGAATTAAATTCCTTCTATAAAAGCGAAAAAAGCAGATTGGAAGAATTACGCGCTTTATTGACAGGCGAAGCGGCGGCGGATAATGAGCGGTTGAATGTTTTGATTGACGAATGTGATTACCTTTGGGCGCATTTTCCTGATTATGCGGGAGGCCGCCGACCCGAATTAAGCGATATCTCGTTCCTAAAACGCCTGCGTATTGAGATTGACCCTATGTTGAAATTATTAGAAAAAAATGATAAATTGTAACAATAAATATTAATGAAGGCGGTTAAATGAAAAAGAAAATAATATTATTCATAATAATATTGATATTTTTCGCAATAAACAATGATGCCGAACAGACGCTAACTCCTGAAGAACTTGATCCTACATTGATAACAGACGCTGAACTTGTAATGAAAGCTTTATACGAAGCTTTTAATGATCAAATTGATAAAGTGGAATACCGAAAAAACGATTGGGCTATTCTGATGAAAGGCGTTTGGTATTATTATGCTAAGGGAAACTTACTGCCTGAAAGAGAATTGAAAAATATGGCAAAATACAGAGCGTATCAATTTTACAAATACCCTGTGGAATTGCCGCCGCAGACTGAGGTTTCTCCCGAAGAAGTAGAAATGTATCTTAGCTGGACAAACCCAACAGGCGCAAATATGCTTAGCCGTTCCGGTTTTTTCCTTGACGTGCTTTGGAAAGCGTCTACAATCAAGGAAACTGAGAAACAAATTGTAGATATAACTTTTCTTGGGAAAAACACGAGTATTCACAAAGGAATTCAACCGAAACTTGCGATTATCGAAAAACAAATTCAAGAAGCCGCAAAAACCGATGATACGATTAAAACATGGATAGAAAATCTTAGTCCTGCGGGAGGGTATTATTATCGGGCTATCGCAAACTCTAAATCACGATCATATCACTCTTACGGGCTTGCCATTGATCTGCTTCCTGAAAAGTTAGACGATAAACAAACATATTGGTTGTGGGCTTCTAAAGAGAGAGACGACTGGTGGAATGTTCCATACAGCGAGCGGTACCATCCGCCTAAAAAAGTAATAGAAATTTTTGAGTCTTATGGTTTTGTCTGGGGCGGCAAGTGGGTGATGTTTGATACCATGCATTTTGAATACCGCCCCGAAGTACTTATTCTAAATGGACTGCCATTAATGAAAAAGTAATATAAACTTAATTCGCAATGGTTCACACAAAGAGCACAAAGGTACGAAGATCACAAAGAGAGAAGAGGGCGGAATTATTATTTAAAATGCGGTATATTATTGTATATTTGGAAAATATATGATGAAAAAGTTTGCGGTATTTATTACATTAACGTTTTTCCTTGCGGCAGGTCTTTTCGCGCAGCAGAAGTACGCGCTTGTTATCGGTAACGGGGCGTATGCTAATATTACAAAACTCAACAATCCGGTGAATGACGCAAACGACATGGCTGCCGCTCTCCATGAACTTGGCTTTACCGTGGAGAAAGTGCTAAACGGGAACCTGTACCAAATGGAGAACGGGATAGTAAACCTTAAAAACAAATTGAAAGGTTCGAAAAATTCATACGGTTTTTTATTTTATGCGGGTCATGGCGTACAGTCCAACGGAGAGAATTACCTAATACCTGTTGACGCTGATATTTCAAGTGAAAGTTTTCTCCGCCGCCAGTCGATTTCAGTGCAGGAAATGCTTGACGAATTAAACGATGCGGGAAATGAATTGAACGTAATAGTCCTTGACGCATGCCGCGACAACCCCTTCCCTTGGAAGCGTTCCGGCAGCCGAGGCTTGCAGGTGGTAGGCAACCAGCCTACGGACAGCATCATTGTGTTCGCGACCAGCGCGGGTTCCACCGCTTCTGACGGCTCAGGCAGAAACGGTCTTTTTACCGGCTGTTTACTTGAACGCATTAAAACCCCCGGCATTGAAGTCGCCGAAGTCTTCCGTCTGACAATGGGCGATGTCATCCGCGCCAGCGACAACCAGCAGCGTCCCGCGGTCTACAATCAATTTGCAGGTCAAGCCTATCTTGGCAGTAAGCCGCAAGTAACCATTATGCAACCTTCACAATCAACTACAACGCTGCAGTCCGTGTCGGTACCTGCCGATATGGTACGCATACAAGGCGGAACCTTCACAATGGGCAGCACCGCCAATGAACCAGAGCGTGACAGTGATGAAGTACAGCATCAGGTAACGGTGAGCAGTTTTTACATTGGGAAGTATGAGGTAACAGTAGGCGAATTTCAACGTTTTGTAAATGCGACAGAATACCGTACTGAGGCGGAAAAAGACGGAGGCGGATATGTGTGGACGGGCAGTCAGTTTGAAAAAAAAGCGGACGCGAACTGGAAGAATCCATATTTCAGCCAGGAAGATAATCATCCGGTGGTATTGGTAAGCTGGAATGACGCGGTACAGTATTGCAACTGGTTGAGCGGTCAAGAAAAATTAACATCCGCATATACAATAAACGGAAATAATGTAACATTGAATAAAAATGCAAATGGCTACCGATTGCCGACAGAAGCGGAATGGGAATACGCCTGCCGGGCGGAAACAACAACATCATTCAATACCGGAAATAATATCACAACAAGTCAGGCGAATTATAACGGAAATTATCCATATAATAATAACGCGAAGGGAGAGTATAGGAAAAATACAACTGCTGTGGGAAGTTTTGCGCCTAATGTATGGGGCATATACGATATGCATGGGAACGTTTGGGAGTGGTGTTGGGACTGGTATGGAAATTATTCGAGCAGGTTGCAGACAGATCCTTTAGGCGCCTCCTTGAGGTATAACCGCGTGATACGCGGCGGGAGTTGGTTCAACAGCGCCAAGGACGTTCGTTCCGCGAACCGAGGCGACGGCAGTCCTGGCTACCGGGGCAATTATCTTGGCTTCCGACTCGTCCGCCCCTAAGTACGGAAGCAGCTAGTGGATAGTGAGCGGCTTTCCGGTCGCTTCGATAAGCTCAGCGCCCAAAATATTCCCTCTTTGTGATCTTTGTACCTTTGTGCTCTGTGCACTGTCGGTTGCCTAAAGGCTTCGAAGTAAAAGTTCGTGAGTGTTCGTGGTAAGAAATTCTTATTCATTTATTATTTGTTATTTACTCGTCTTTCGCTTTCAGTACCGCCAAAAACGCGCTCTGAGGCAACTCAACATCGCCTACCATTTTCATGCGTTTTTTGCCTTCTTTTTGTTTTTCCAAAAGTTTGCGTTTGCGCGTAATGTCGCCGCCATAACATTTTGCAAGTACGTCTTTGCGAAGGGCGTTAACGGTTTCACGCGCGATGATGTGGCTGCCAATCGCGCCCTGAATGGGTATTTTAAACTGCTGGCGCGGGATTTCATCGCTTAACCTTTCGCAAATCTTTCTTGCGCGATCGTAAGCATTGCCTTTGAATACAAGCTGGGAAAGGGCGTCAACCGCCTTGCCGTTAAGGAGAATGTCCAGTTTTGCCAATTCCGTCGGTTTGTAGCCTGAAATATCGTAATCAAATGACGCATAACCTCTTGAAATGCTTTTTAAGCGGTCATAAAAATCGAATAACACTTCTGCGAGGGGCATGTCGTAGATTAGCTCAACGCGCTTTTCGTCAAGGTAGGTCATGTTGGTTTGTACGCCGCGTTTTTCAAGGCATAAGGTCATTATATTTCCAAGATAATCGGTCGGAGTAATTACTGAAGCGCGGATATACGGCTCCTGTGCGCCGTCAACTCTGCCTTCATCGGGGTACTCTATCGGATTGTCAATCATAATTTCTTCGCCGCCGCGAAGATGCACCTTGTATTTTACGGATGGTGCGGTAAAAATTACCGATTGATCAAATTCGCGTTCAAGGCGTTCTTGGATAACTTCAAGGTGCAAAAGCCCTAAAAAGCCGCAGCGAAAACCAAATCCTAAGGCGGCAGAGGAATCTTTTTCGTAGACAAGAGAAGCGTCGTTAAGTTTTAACTTTTCCATGCTTGCCCGTAATTCTTCGTAGTCATTGGAATCAACGGGATAAATAGAAGAAAAGACGACGGGTTTTACTTCGCGGAAACCAGGTAGGGCCTCTGCGCAGGGATTGTCCGCTCCTGTTACGGTATCGCCAACGCGTACGTCGCTTACGGTTTTAATGCTTGCGATTATGTAGCCTACGTCCCCTGCGGAAAGCTCTCCTGTTTCGACAAGGGCAAGTTTAAAAACGCCCGCGGTTTCCACTTCGTAAACTGAGCCGCTGGACATAAAGGAAATTTTCATTCCTTTTTTTATTTTTCCGTCAAAGAGGCGCAAGTGTACAATTACGCCGCGGTAGGGATCATAGTGGCAGTCAAAAATAAGGGCGCGTAACGGGGAATCAGTTTTACCGGAAGGAGCCGGTATTCTTTGCACTATCGCCTCTAAAAGCTCGTCAATCCCGACGCCCTGCCTTGCGGAAACCAGGACAGCGGTATCCGAGTCAAGGCCTAAGTCTTTATCAATTTGCTTTTTAACTCTTGGAATGTCAGCCGCCTGCATATCAATCTTGTTGATTACAGGCACTATTTCAAGATTGTGTTCCAGCGCAAGGTACATATTGGACAAAGTTTGCGCCTGCACGCCTTGAGTCGCGTCCACAAGGAGCAGGGCTCCTTCGCAGGAATTAATCGCCCTGCTTACCTCGTAACTAAAATCAACGTGTCCGGGAGTGTCTACCAGATTGAGTATGTACTCATTGCCGTCCTTCGCAGTGTAAGGCAAGGTTACAGCCTGGCTTTTAATTGTAATGCCCCGTTCCCGTTCAATATCCATATTGTCGAGTATCTGATCCTGAAAATTACGGTCATCAACAAGATTGGCTTTTTGAATGAGGCGGTCTGCAAGCGTAGATTTGCCGTGATCGATATGCGCGATAATGCAAAAGTTACGGATAAACTGCGTTTGTGCCATGAATTACTATAGCTTGATTAAGTAAAAATCTCAAGGAGAGAAAGGTTGTTTTTTACTGCATGCACTCCAATGAACAGGTTATTTATAGATAGGGATAAATTCCAAAATCGCCTCTTCATTGTTTTCATCGTAGGTATACAATTTTAATATCCAGTCGCGAAGTTCCCAGCGGTACACTCTTTCCAGATGGCGGAAATATTCGTACTCTGTAAAGTTTTCCGTTTCAAATATTGGAACCATGTATGTACTGACAATTTTCCTAATCGAAAGAAAATTATTTGCGCTTGTGGCATAAGGAGCGAAATATCTGTTATCGGCTCCTCTTCCGCGCAGCATGCTGTTTTCCTGAAACCTGATGGAATAAATCTCCCTTTGTACTTTAGTTCTGTCTATGACGATAACAACGGAGTTGGTTTTTACTTCCGCCAGGTTCCAGTCTATACCTTGGATCCTGCTGAAAGGCACATTGCCCCCGTTTACAATATCTTCGGCGAAAGAGAAGATCACCGAAACAAAGAACAGTGAAATTATCATTATGGTCTTCTTTATGAGGGCGTTCATAAATTCCTCCGTATCATAAGATACAATTATTATATCTTCACTTTTAAACATATCTTTTTTAAAATGGAAAACTGGTAAAATGTAATTATTTGTGGTACTATATTGTCTTAAAATGTTATTTAAGAAAAAAGAAAAGTAGCCGGAAAGGAGAATTATTAAAATTAATTCGCAACCATTAACATCTTGACCAAAACTTGAATTTTGGGCTAAATATTAGAAGTAACCGGGGATATAGCTCAGTTGGTAGAGCGATAGGTTCGCAATCTATAGGCCTGGGGTTCGAATCCCCATATCTCCATTGGAATTAAAAATTGCCGCAAAAAGCAACATAGCCGAATAATATTTGCAAAAAGCGGTAAATTTGGGGATTCGAAACGGAGCAATCCTGTAAAAATTTCAAGGCGAAAGCCTTGCAAGAATTAATGCGCCGCATGGATGCGGCGGGGATTGCGCAGACGGGCTGGAGGGAGCAAACAGGGGGTTTGCGACCGGAAGCCGAATCCCCATATCTCCATGAAATATGCCGACTATTGACACTTTTTTATTATTTTGGCATATTTATTGTGGGGTTATACAGTTCCCTTCGGGAACTCAGGTTCTTTTCAAGAACCTGACATTTGTTCGAAGCGGCGCTGTCGTCCACCTAAAGGTGGACTTGCATTAATGGTCCGGGATTACTTTTTTGGCGCCTGGGCTGGTTGATCTTTTGGCTGTAACACCGCTTCGCGGTGCTAGACAGTTCCCTTCGGGAACTCAGGTTCTTTTCAAGAACCTGACGTTTGTTCGAAGCGGCGCTGTCGCCCACCTAAAGGTGGGCTTGCATTAATGGTCCGGGATTACTTTTTTGGCGCCTGGGCTGGTTGATTTTTTGGCTGTAACACCGCTTCGCGGTGCTATTTATTAGCCACCTTAGCTCAGTTGGTAGAGCAGCAGACTGAAAATCTGCGTGTCTGGAGTTCAATTCTCCGAGGTGGCAAATTTCAGCGCCCCGTCAAGGGGCGTAGATGAATAAATTCTAAACGCCCTAGCCTAAATAATAACAGATTTTAACAATTTTTCTTATAAACGACAAGGCTAATGACAAACACCCCCTATCTGTTTTATAATGCTTTTAAAGGAGTATAAAAAATGCACTGTATAAGAAAGGTCACTGATGATTTAGTATGGGTCGGCGCGAATGACAGGCGGCTGGCATTGTTTGAGGGGGTTTATTCCGTACCGGCGGGCGTATCGTACAATTCATACCTTTTGACCGATGAGAAAACCGTGCTGTTTGATACTGTCGATAAAGCGGTGCGGCAGAGATTTTTGGAAAATGTTGAAGTAGCGCTGAAAGGCAGAAAACTGGATTACCTCGTGGTACAGCATGTCGAACCTGACCATTCCGCCGTGATTCCTGATTTGATTCGGCAGCACCCTGAAATAAAAATTGTTTGCAGCGCAAGAGTATTGGAATTTATCAAACAATTCTACAACTTTGATATAGATTCGCGCGTCCATCTGGTCGAAGAAAATGAGACATTGAATACAGGAAAGCACACTCTTCAATTTATTATGGCTCCGATGGTGCATTGGCCCGAAGTCATGATGACCTACGATTCCACGGCTAAAATACTTTTTTCCGCGGACGCGTTTGGATGTTTCGGCGCGTTGAACGGCGCCCTTTTTGCGGACGAAGTGGATTTCGCAAAAGATTATATGGATGAGACCCGCCGTTATTATTCAAATATAGTCGGGAAATACGGGGTACAGGTTGAATCGGCGCTGGATAAAGCGTCCGCTCTCAATATCGAAATGATTTGTCCGCTTCACGGATTTGTATGGCGTTCAAATTTAAGTGAAATCATTTCAAAATATATGCTTTGGAGCAAATATGAACCGGAAGAACGCGGCGTTATGATCGCTTACGCGTCCGTTTACGGGAATACGGAAAATGCGGCGGAAATTCTTGCCTGCCGTCTGCGCGATAAAGGAATTAAAACAGTTGTATTTGATGTTTCAGTTACGCCTGCTTCAGAGATAGTAAGCGCCGCGTTCAAATGGAGCCACCTTGTATTTGCGTCCACAACTTATAATGCGGGAATTTTCGTAACAATGGAAGCTTTGATTAATGATCTTGCGGCGCACAATATTCAAAACCGCCGCGTCGCAATTATCGAAAACGGTTCATGGGCTCCCACAAGCGGCGGCTTAATTCGTGAAATACTGGGCAAGTGCGAAAAAATCAATTTTCTTGAAAATAATGTCAGCATATTATCCGGTATAAAAGCCGCGCAGCTTTCAGATATTGAATCAATGGCACAAGCAATCGGCGCGGATTTTACAGCTCCCTCGGGTGTTAATCAAAATAATCAGGCGGCATTAAATACCGTTGATCCCGCCGCCATGTTCAAGCTGTCCTATGGTTTATTTGTATTAACAGCCAGAGACGGCAATAAGGACAACGGCTGTATTATCAATACCGTTATGCAAATAACGGTAACTCCCGTGAAGATAACAATTGGAGTGAATAAAGCCAATTACACTCATGATATGATACTCAAGACGGGAAAATTCAATATTTCCGTTTTAAGCGAGGGCGTGCCTTTCCGTGTTTTTCAACAATTTGGCTTTCATAGCGGAAAAGACACTGATAAATTTGCAAGCAGCGGAGAAGCCTTGCGTACGCCAAACGGCGTCCGTTATTTGTCAGAATGGACAAACGGCGTGATTTCCGGAGAAGTGAAAGAATCCATTGATTGCGGGACGCATACGCTGTTTATCGCCGAGGTTAATCAGGCGTTTTCACTGTCACGCGATCCAAGCGTAACTTATCAATATTATTTTGATAATATAAAGCCGAAGCCCCAGCCGCCGAAGGGAAACAAAAAGGGATTTGTCTGCAAGATTTGCGGTTATGTGCATGAAGGCGATACTCTGCCGGATGATTTTATTTGTCCGTTATGCAAGCACGGCGCTAAGGATTTTGAACCTATTTAACGCGAACCTGCCAAATAAACGCATGACGCAGTTGTCTTAGCAAATTTTTCTTTATAAACCTATTGACAAAAAAATTAATAATTGCCATTATCTAATATGGAAGCTAATTATAATTTTAAAGAAGGATTATCTTACGATGATGTCCTTCTCCTGCCGGGATATTCGGAAATTCTTCCGAAAGAATGTGATGTAAAGACCGTACTGTGCGACGGTATTAATCTTAATGTGCCAATTATCTCCGCCGCTATGGATACGGTTACAGAAGAAAAACTTGCCATAGCAATCGCGCTTGAAGGAGGCGCGGGAGTTATTCACCGCAACTTAAAACCTGAAGAACAGGCGCGTCAGGTTGCGAGCGTAAAGCGGTTTTTAAATTGGATAATTGAATCGCCCGTAACAGTCCCCGTAGACGGGCATGTCCGTGACGTAAAAGCATTGATTAAAACTTTCGGCGTATCCGGCCTGCCTGTCGTGGACAGCGAGGGAAAATTAAAAGGTATTATCACAAACCGCGACCTGCGTTTTTGCCGCGACGATTCTCTGCCCGTTGTCAGCGTAATGACGGAAAAAGTAGTCTTTGTTACAGGAGAGCTGACTGCTGAAAAAGCGCGCGATAAATTTTTTGAGCACAGAATTGAAAAACTTCCCGTCGTAGACGGTAAAGGAAAACTGACAGGGCTTATAACAGTAACGGATATGGAAAAACATGAAAATTTCCCAAATGCGGCGACTGATAAATCCGGCAGGCTCATTGTAGGCGCGGCAATTTCTCCGCAGGATTTCAATGTGCGTCTTCCGCTGTTAATAAAAGCAAAGGTTGATTTTGTCGTTGTTGACACCGCGCACGGCGATTCAAAAAATGTAATGGAAGCGATACGTCAAATTAAAAAAGACTACAATATACCGGTCATCGGCGGAAATGTCGCCACTAAAGAAGGAACAAAAAAATTAATCGCCTCCGGAGCGGATGCTGTAAAGGTAGGCATAGGACCGGGATCTATCTGCACAACGCGCGTTGTCGCGGGAATAGGCGTTCCGCAATTTACAGCGGTTATGGATTGCGCCCAAGAAGCGTCAAAATCAAAAACTCCCATAATTGCCGACGGCGGCATTAAATTTTCAGGGGACATTACAAAAGCTCTGGGCGCCGGAGCGGGGGTTGTGATGATTGGCAACCTTTTCGCGGGGTTAAAAGAAGCGCCTGGAAGCGAGATCATTTTTGACGGAAGAATTTACAAAGAATACCGCGGAATGGGAAGCATGGGGGCGATAGCTGATGGCTCAGGCGACCGTTATCAGATTGGCAAGGATGAAGAACCGGTACCGGAGGGAATTGAAGGGCGCGTCCCCTACAAAGGAGAACTTCGCACTTACGTGAACCAGCTTGTCGCAGGGTTACGAAAAGGCATGGGTTACTGTGGATGTAAAAGCATTGCGGAACTTAATGAGTATAAAAAGTTTGTAAAGATAACCGCGGCCGGCTTAAGGGAAAGCCATCCGCATACCATTACAATAACACAGGAAGCGCCAAATTATTCACGATCTTGATTACTGGTATAAAAAAATCTGCACTCAGGATTTTATAAAAAGCGATCCTGTCAAATTTCCGCGCCATTTTAAAAAACGCGAAGACATAGAAATAGCCGCGTTTTTGTCCGCCACAATCGCATGGGGACGGCGCGATCTTATCCTCCGCTCTGCTGAAAAAATGTTCACATTAATGGATTTTAGCCCGTATAACTTTGTCGTTTCAGAAGGTTTTAAAAAATTAAAAGACAAAAATATCCACCGTACTTTTTTTGAAAACGATTTAAAATATTTTTGTAAGGGCTTTAAATACATATTCGATAAATACGGAAATCTTGAAAACTTGTTTTTGGCGCAGAATGAAAAGAACGGCTCAAACAGGGGACAGAAGCAAACATCTTTACAATGCGACGTATGGAAAGGTTTTTATTTGTTTCGCGAAGAGATGGCGAAGGCCAACAAGGGGGAGTACTCCATACACGTTTCCAACGCGGGAAAGGAAGACGAAAACGGCTCCGCTTGCAAAAAGCTCAATCTTGCCCTGCGCTGGCTTGTGCGCGAAGGGCCGGTAGATTTAGGTTTATGGAAAAAAATTAAACCGCGCGATCTTTACATTCCGCTTGACGTTCATGTCGCGCGGACAGCGAGAAAGATGGGGTTATTGGAGCGCAAATCCAATGATAAAAAAGCGGTTGTTATGCTGACTGAAAAATTACGGGAGTATTGCCCGGAGGATCCAGTGAAGTATGATTTCGCGCTGTTTGGCGCAGGATTAAGTTCTTCTAGTACTCTGTAATATATAATTCTTAAGAATTTTTACCACGAACCACACGAACCAGCACGAACCTAGAAAGCGGCGAAATTTACTACAGTTATACGCGTAGTAGAAAGATATAAGGATCAAGGTTTTTTGTTCGAGAACTTAGCGTAGGACTTTACGATAAGATAACGGACAAAAACCCCTAAACCCTTCAGTCTCGTCTTTCTCGCTTATAAGAGGTAAACTCAAATCCCTCTTGGTTCGTGGTGGTTCGCGTGGTTCGTGGTAGATCTTCTTCGTACTTTCGTGTGGTTCGTGGTAAATTCTTTATACTACCGTTCGCCTAACAGTGATTTTATTTCCTGAATATCGCTTATTAACTTGCTGCGCGTTAATTTCTGAAAACGCATGGGAAGCATTTCTTTTGACGTACATTCCAAGACCGCGACAAGATTTTGCAATTCAACTTCGTAGGGGTGGTCAGCCGGAATAAAGTCGCTCATTGCCTCTTCCATGTCTTCGCGTTTCACATAAACGCGGTCGGCCATTGCCGCAAGAAGTTTTGCACGGACAAGAACCGCTTCAAGGTCAGCGCCTGAATATTCATAATCGTACTTTTTAAAAAGATCGGAAATTGAAAAATTACGGATGTCCAAATCAAGTTTGCGCACTAATGTGTTAAAAAGATCTTCCCTGTCCTTTTTTGTTTCAGGATAAAATAGGGCAAGATGCTCTTCGGCGCGTCCCTGCCGTTTAAGGTCAATCGGTATCAGGTCGGGGCGGCATGTAATTAAAAACCAGATAATTTTGCCGCGGTATTCCGTATTGCCCATAAATGAAGCTATTTGCGCAAACACGCGGTTGCTTGTGCCTGAATCCCCTTCCTGAGAACGGTCGCCTAAAAAAGCGTCAGCCTCGTCTATCATCACTCCTACGGGAGACATCGCCACAAGGATATTTAAAACTCTTTCAAGATTAGATTCTGTCTCTCCCTGCCACTTGGTTCTGAAATTGCGGAACTTCACCATCGGGATTCCAATCTCGCCTGCGAATGCGCTAACCATAAAACTTTTACCAGTCCCTACGGGACCGGCAATTAAATAACCCATCGGCAATACGTCGGGGCGTCCTTTTTTAATCGCCTTCGCCGCGTTCTTAAACCGCTTCTTTACAAAGTCATGCCCCGACACATGAGAAAGATCGTATGACGTTTCCATAAACTCCAGAAGGCCGCCGGCTCCGTTCTCGATTATTTCTTTCTTTTTCTGCCGCATAAAATCAAGCGAAATAGGTTTTTCATTTTCAAAACTTTCCGCGGCAAGACGGTACAGGTTCATCAGATTAAGGCCGGATGTAATCGCCGCAAGCCTTTCAGGAGATAATCCGCGTTCCAGCAGGAGTTTTCCTTTTTCTTCTTCCGAACGGAGATAACTTTCCCTGATTTTCGCGTTTGGAAACGGAACGCTGATCTTTACAATAGCCGGAGAACTTGTAAGACGCGAAGAAATATCGGAAAGGTTTTCTGTTAACAGTATAATTGATATATCGCCCTTAATAAACTTGGGGTCGGTCGCCCAGCGGTTAAACGTTACCATACAGTACCTGTCCCTGTCTGACAGACGGATTAAATCCCCGGCGGGTACAATATGTTCCGCAAAATCGACTATTAAAACCTTGCGGCCTTTAACCCGCTTTTCTTCCGGCGTCTGAGAGAGAAAATATTTTTCAAGATACGGAAAACAACGCTCCGGATCATTTGAAATAAAATCGGCTGAGTCAAAATCGGGGCTTGCGGCAAACTGCGGGGCCGCAGCAAGATAATTTTTTTCCATGTGCGATTCGCAAAAGGTCAGTCCCCTTGAACTGTCGTAGAAAGCTATTATTTCCTTGTTGCCAAATAAAATTTCAGAGATGTAATCCTGCACTCTTTTAAATGTAAACTCGCCTTCATTTTTTTCGTGGGGAAGAAAATCCCTAATGTTGCCGTGTAAAATATATACATTTGCGGTTTTTGAGCGGTATTTATTTGCAAGCTCCTCAGCCCAGGCCGGCAGAACTTTTATTATATCATCGTAATTATATATATATTGATCGGACATCGCCCCTCTCCCAATATATATTTTACAAAACCTTTACCTTTTTGGCAACAAATGAGACATATATTCCAATAATAAATTCTTATATTCCTCGTTAATTTTACGTTCCGCCGACATATAAGCGCGGTTTTCGGCTTCCGAAAGAGAGGAATGCCCGTCCCGATTGTTATAATTGTAGGGAAATAATACCGATTTATCGCTTGTATCGATAAAATTCGCGCTCAGTTCTATACGGGCATATTTATTGGGATTGTTATCGTAAGTTATAGGAGTTATCGTAATATCTACATTAAGATTATAACGCGAATTATTTCCGCCGGTTCTGAAACCAATATCCGAAAACGCTTTTGCAAACGCGCCTTGAATTCTTCCCGACTTATCGTTCTTTACCGTAATTCCCACAGGAATCGCCTTGGTGATATTCTGCGCCTCAAGGCGGTAATTATCCCCTTTTATAAGTCCCGCGGGAAGAGGAGAGCCTATTACCTGCAGCACATTTCCGTAGGTAATATTGATGTCAGCCACTATTGCCGCAAATTGATACCGCGAATATCCTTCAAAAGAATTTTTTTCCGTCTGATTCATTTTGACAAGGTTATCAATTACATTTTGATTTGCCTTTATCATCTCGTTGTACAGTTGGGCGGTTCTTGCTTTTTCCATAACGGCAACCGCATAGTAGGTACTTTTTGAATCATACCAAACTTCTTTTATTTCCGCTCCGACAAGAGTGTCCATCGAGGATGAAGTATTAATTGTATTTTGCATGGCGATGTTATCCGTCCAACCTGTAGTAACGCCGTTTCTGGTCGCTTCCTGATAAGTGTTGGTAATTGTTTGATCCGCTTTAATGGATTGGCCAAAAATAGCGGTAAGGTTGGCAAGCGCGTTTTTTTCCGCCATATCGCGGTTTGAGGCATTGCCTGAGGCTGCAACATACTGCGATCTGTTAAATACGGAATCAACTGAATCGACCCATGCGGGTTTTGTCTTGCTGTTATTTAATTTTGCCTGCTGCTGCTGCGTTGATGAAGAAGCGCCCTGCCCTACTGACGGCTGCTGCTGCGAAGGGGCGCTTGGCATGTCCGTTGGCCGCCCCACCTGTTCATCAAGCCTGCCCAACGCGCCTTTCGCCGCAGCCTGGGCATCAGCCGCGGAAGTTCCTGAGTTAGGCGAAGTTCCGCAAGCGCATAACGTCAACAGTAATAAACATGACAACAAACTGATAAATTTCAACTTCAACATAAATTAGTTCTCCAATAAAAAAATTATATATATTAACCGGCTTTTTTGGCAATTGCCAAAGTCCATACTGATTTCGTTTTAGGATCAATCCATGTATCAAGCGCATAAAAACAATCTAACGCGCCAAAAGAGTAAAGCATATTATCATTGGAAGTTTTATATCCAAATAAACTGCCGGTACTCTGATAAAGCAAGTCGCCGCTTTGCGCGGACGTATTAATATTTCTGATAATCGCAAATACGGCGTTATTCCAGGAATTGGTAAAAGTATCGGTCATTGAAGAATAACGGCCTGAATAACCAATACCCGTTTCATAACCGTCAATTTTTTTTGGGGGATTGTCAATCCAGTCCGGTTTCCTGTCGGCTCCTTTGTACTTTGGACTGAAATTGACCGCCAGAGGCAGTGAGAACGGGTAAACAGTACGAATAAATAAAGAATTTTCAATTTCTATCGTATCCGTATCGGCGTTATATTTAAGCGCGTCTACATACTTTTTTGACTGTTCCTTATCTGTAAACAGCCGCGCGGTGGTGTTATACGAATAATCAAATATCCCGGAACCGATATTATTATTGACAAAATATTCGCCGGAAACATGGTAAAAAACAGCGACCCTTTGCGCCGCGTCTTCAAGGGCGAGTTTTAAAGTTTCATTGGGATTAGATCTTTTTCCGGCAACTCCGATAAAAACAAGAGCGCCATTTGACGGAAAAGAAGAAAAAAAAGAACGGGAGGAATCATTTACAAAGGGCGCTGATAAGTTTGCGGAAAAAGTTGAACAAGTTGAAAAAACAAACATGCACAATAATAAATAAAATAAAATATTTTTTTTCAACGCCATTCTATTTCCCTTATAAATGAACACCCTCATCATTAAATGACGAGGGTGTTGTTTTTCTTGCTCCTAATAAAAAATCAGTTGTCCACCACCACAGGCTTGTCTTTTTTAGCAAGTTGAGCGTCCATCATCTGGAGCGCCTGCTGGGCCTTAAATTGAGCGTATGCCGCTTCTTCATTTCCCAGAATGCTTGCCACTTGCTTTTTTGCGTCAGCTTTTTTCATTTCTACAAGATACCACCATGTGCCGTCTTTTCCCTGCCAACGTTGAATTGGGCGGGCTCCGGAAACGTCCATATTGGTAACTTGGCGGCTTACGTCTTCCACCATGGAAGAATTCGCCTGATTTTTTGCATTACCGGCGTCAAGGTTATAATCCGTGAGCATGGCCTGTACTTTAGTATTAAGCTGACGCGCAATAGAGACCCTTGCGCGGGCTTCCGCCGTAGTCATTGACAATGACGGAGACGACTGTTTTGCGCTCCCAATTCCCCAAATAGCGTCTTCCGGCGGGAAATCGTTCAACCAGGGCGGTATATCAGACGCCGCTCCTGCCACTGGCTTTGAAACGCATGACATTAAAGCAAAAGCCAAAGACAAAACTAAAAGAATTAAACAAGTTTTCTTCATTTTATAAACTCCTCGTGTTTTTTTTGTAAAGACATACGTCTTTAATGGTAATATATCGCAAACTGCGATTTTATTCAAGTAGTTAAAGTAATTATTACCCCTTTTCTATATAAATTCCAAAATAAATGAATTTTTCTGTAGAATTCACACAAAGAACACCAAGAAGACAAAGAAGTATCTATAATATTTTTTTGTGATGGATTAACATTTTTGATCATTTTTATATTTGGCCTTGTCTTCATGAAATTCTCCTTAATACTAACTTATTGCTGCGCGATTATTCCGGGCAGGGATTGGAAAAATGATTTATCGTTACAAATTATTTCTCCGCCTTTACGGACAAGATATTCCAAATTCAATTCACTGAATGTATGGCGATCTGATTGTTTTAATATGCGGCTTCCCTTACGCAATGCGACCGTAAGATCCGCAGATAACAGATTAGCGCGTTGATTTATCCTGAAAGTTATAAGCAAATTGTAGTCCGCGCCGGAGGGAGCGTCATCAGGCAAGACTATTTCTACAGGTACATTAAATTGATCCATACCTCGCTGTATGTCCTGAACAAGAGCGTCTTGATCATTAATTTCCAAAGCCGTCCCGGCAAACCGCGCAACCACCGTAAGTACCGGCATTGTTGTATTAATTATTGAAGAATCCAGCTTTACATTATTGACCGCATATTGGGTCTGTATGCGTGCCGTTTCCACATGAACCACGCGAATATTTAAACTATATAAATCTCCGCGAGACGTTATTGAACCGGTAATAACCAATTCCGCCCCCAGTTGTTTGCCAATTGACGTGGCGGTTGCGTCGCTTACATTTCCTGACATCTGGTAATTTTGTTCCGCTTCCAAAGCGCGGAGAGTTTTCCCTCGTTCAACAACCGTAAGGTGGTTTTGAGCAACTATTTTTGCTGAAAGATTATCGGTAACATACTCTGAAAGTCCGTCAGACTTAGCGTCTATTTTTAAAACAGCGACTCTGGCTCCCCTTGGAAGCTGGTTTCTAAATTGATAAGCGCAATTGTCCAAAGCTTGATCAAGACTTATCGTGGTCTGACCGTATGTGCAGATGGTACATACGGAAACGAAAATAAAAATAAAACTTATCTTTTTCATAAAAATTCCCTCACTTAATTTATTTTTAAAAGCACTGCCGGGCAGTGCCTGATATTCCAAGCGTTTACGATCTTTTACCTCACCTTGAAAAATTAAGACAATATTCGATTTTTTCAGAATTCTTCTTACCAGTTTGACGATAAGTAATAAAAAAGGGAGCGGTTCCAACTTGAAGTTCTTTACCATTCGCGGAAATTGAATAACTAACCGTACAAGATCCTTTCTCGTTATATTTGTAACTTAAAGGCATAGTATCACCAGTCTGAGCTGTACGTATTCCTGATATTGTATAATTCAAGGTTAGAGAACTATTTGTATAACCGTATGTGCCTATTGCCGATCCTTCTATAGTTGTAGTGAGATCAATTTTAACGAGACCACCTAAAGTTTCACTATTATCAATTGTCTTTATATAATATTTAGAGCAAATGAAAGTTCCGTCATTATTGAATTCAATAACACGACCGTTTCCTATCCATGTTCCAATTAATGGAGTTGGTTTTTCCAACAATTTAACAATATCTTTAGCCAATGAAGGCAGCACCACATCAATGAATTCATCCAAATCCTTATATGTTTTACGCGCGGTTGAAAGCATTTCACCAGATTCTACATCCAACAAAGATGTATTTAAGATATTGGTACTACCCAATTTCATCATTGCCCCGGTAACTACGGCTTTAGCCCCTAAAGCTATACCTAATTGCCTGATTTCTGTTTGTGCGACCAATCCGCCACGTTGAAAACTATGTTCTTTTAAAATTGATTCCCATTGACTGCGGGTAAGTACCCTGATTTTTCCTGTCTCACGAAGAATCCCAGCGAATAATTCTGTAATACTCTTTAGTTCTTCCTCATTTCCGGAATAACCGCTTCCTGCGGTAAAATCGGTAACTGCGACCAATAATTGTTGTGAATAAGCAATAAGTACAATATTAAGAAAAATAATACATAAAACAAGTTTTTTCATTAAAATACCCCCTAAAATTTTAATTTTCATAAAACAACCATCCTTCTATTAATATTAGACTAGTAGTCTATTATTAGTACTACTATAGATAAGTAATAATAAATTGTCAAGTACCAATATTGATATACCATGAAAAAAACAAGGAGAATAACCATAAAATCGGAGCCATTGCGGGTATTTTTATCTGCCAATATCAAAGCCAGAAGGGAAGCCTTAAATATGAGTCAGGAAAAACTGGCGGAACTTGCCGATGTATCCGTTCAATCAATAAAACGTATAGAGGGACGCAGAACATGGGTAAGCGATAAAATGCTGCTTAATTTAGCAAAGGTTCTGGGAGTCGCGGCTTTTCAGCTATTGGTACCTTCAAGCAATGAAAAAACATCCGAAAATTACGGACTTGTTTCCAGCCTGCTAAAAAACTTAAAACAAAATATTCAAGATGATATAAACAACCGATTTGACAGCATTAAAACATCTGGTTAGATGTAATTTTTTTACCACGAACCACACGAAAACCACGAACTTTTAGTCCGAAATCTTGTCGTTGTTCGTATTGCTTCGTGGTAAAAATTACTGTACCACGTACTCTTGACATTGGAGATAGTTTATGATATATTATTAGATAACTGGGTGTCGTCAGAAATGGCTAGATTCTTTGAATCGTTCCCAGCCGTCAAGCCGTTGTTTGGTTTTTCATAGACCAAATCAGCGGCATTTTTTATGCCGTCTATTACTCTTTTTAAATGTTTAGGATGTGTTGATATTGAAACATTTTCTCCATCTATATTAGCGACAACAGAAATTACACCGTCTTTTTTCTTTGGTTTGTGTTTAAAAGACTTGGAAAATAATTTAACTTTCCCCCTATTGTCCTCTTGAATAATTACGGCTATAGGGTCAGTCAATGTTTGGTGCATTGCGCCTAAATATTTGTGCCGCTTCTCCTTTTCCAGTTTTTCGTATTGATGCTCACCAATTTTTATTCTACCAACAGGTGTTGACACATAATTATTTGAGAATAAACTATTATAATTTTCTCGTGTGAATTCAATCTGTTTCATTGGCTCCGCTAATTCATCAAATTTACTTTTCAGACGTTTTCTGAGAAATTCAATATTTTCCTGTTGTTCCTTTTTGTTCATTGCTTCAAACCGGATAGTTTTTTCCCAAACCTTCAAAAGAAGGTTAACTATATATGGCGTGGACTTGTGGTTTTGCTTGACCGAAAATGAAAATTTTTTGAAAAAATTTCTCACAAAGGGGAAAAAGAGGTTATTATCCGAAAACTAGACGTGTACTTTACGACAAGATAACAGAAAAACAAGAGATTAGAGGCACTGGAACCAAATAAAAAAAATTGACCGCAGAGTACAGAAAATGCAAGGCATCCCTAGGAGTTTCACGGAGTTTTAGTACGAAAATTCTCTCTTCCTCCGTGTACTCCGTGGTTTTTTCTTAACTTTTGGCACCTCCGTTGTTTTAGTTATATTTCTTAATATTAATTGTCCACTTGCAAGGGTTTTTCATTTTTTGCAAGTTGGGCATCCAGCATCTGGAGCGCCTGTTGTGATTTAAATTGCGCGTAAGACGCTTCTTCATTTTTCAATATACTGGCTATCTGGCTTTTAGCGTCGGATTTTTTAAGTTCCACCAAATACCACCATGTGCCATCGGGGGCTTGCCATCGTTTAATTGGCCGTGCGCCGGAAACATCAATATTGGTAATTTGGCGGCTGACATCTTCCTGCAGTGAAGTATTAGCCTGATTTTTCGCATTACCGGCATCAAGGTTATAATCTGTAAACATAGCCTGCACTTTGGTATTAAGTTGACGCGCTATAGAGACCCTTGCGCGGGCTTCCGCCGTAGTCATTGACATTGATTGTGAAGATTGTTTTGCAATCCCGACTCCCCAAAAAACATCATCCGGTGGAAACTCATTTATCCATTCCGGCGCGGTTGCCGCTCCAACGGAAGTTTTTGCCGACGATCCACATGCTACCAAAGCAAGACCAAAAGACAAAACTAAAAGAACTAAACAAATTTTTTTCATTTTAGAAACTCCTTGTGTTTTTTAAAAAGGCTACGCCTTTTTGTGTAATAAACCGCAAACTGCGATTTTTAGAAAATTTATTTTATTTTTCACCTCCTTTTGAAATGTTAAAAATAATAATTATCAAAACAAATACCAGCACTAATTGAAAAGGAATGTTCTCCAGTTCCCTTATACCTGTAAGTACCTGATATATATGGACTTATTCCAGTTGGAATCTTCAATAAAAGACCTGCCTCAATTATAGGAGTATGTTTCCATGGATCTGATCCTTTTGGAGGAATCCATGTATTTTTTATTAATCTCCATTCTTGAACATTAGCTACACCGCCACCAATGGGTAAATATAAAATGTTAGGTATTATAGTAATGTCATAACCTACTGTCCAATCTATAATCTCATAATTCTGTTCTATATACGGTTCTGTTCCAATGTAAGGACTAGAGGGGTCCCGTCCATAAGGCCCCCAATCAGGTACGGCAAAATTCCATGATGTATAAACGCCAAAAACGCCATATGAAAAACCAAGTTGTGCATCGGGCGAATATGTATACCCAAGTTGTAAAAGTCCATTAAAAAAACTGTAGTCTTTAAATAATTTTTCTGCTTTTCTCTTATTCTCCTCTGTTTTTCGTATCTTTTCTTCTGCCTCACGTCTCTTTTTTTCATCTTTATCATTGGCTAACATTTGAGCCTTAAACGGTTTAATGTCTTTTTCTCTTATATTTACATTCTCTTGGGCTAAAATGATTCCTTTCTCAACAGCTATGGCTCTTGCTTCCATACGATACATTTTTCCAAATGGTTTTACCGAGCCAAATATTACAACTTTTGCCCCGACAAATTTACCTATTCTTTGTGCGGAATTATCATCTACCTCTGATGACATATTAAATTTAAGTTCTCTTCTTGCATTTTCAAGCTTTTGTCTTTCAACAGGCGTGAACTTCATATTTCTTAAAAAATATTTTGTTAAATCACTTACAATATATTCTGAAAGAGTCTTTGAAGAACAATCAAAATCTAGAATAGCTACTGTTATTGTTTTTGTAGTAAAATCAAATGTTTCCGGTATATTCCTTAAAATGATTTGTTCACTAGACCTTTCTGCCACTGTTTTAATTGCATTATCCAATGTTTCAACATTTTGAGCTGAAAGTGAAATGGTAAAAAAGAACAATACAAAAGCCAATAAGTATTTTTTTGCTAACATAATAATTTCCCTGCCACTTACATTTAATCGCCGACCCAAACAGGGTGGTAAAAATACTATCCCTCATATTACTAATATTATTCCATTTATAATAATACGTGTCAATATAAAAAGGTATAAATATATCATTATTTAAGAATGAAAGGCAAAAAAATCGGTTTACGCACGATATTAGCGGCAAATCTCAAGGAACAACGAAAAACTCTTGGTCTTTCACAAGAAAAACTGGCTGAAATGGCTGGAATATCATGGCAAACCGTAAATAGTATCGAATGTCACAGAACATGGGTAAGTGATAAAACCCTTGAAACCCTTGCCGACGCTCTAAAAATTGAGAGTTTTCAACTATTATTACCTATTGAAGATACCCAACCAAAAGCCATAAATTCTAATGAAGCAGTTAAAAAACTGGTTAAAATCAAACGTTCTTTCGATGATTCATTTAATGAAGTTGTGAATTTAATTAAATAAATAAAAACAACCGGTTAGTGTCAATATTTTTACCACGAACCACACGAAAACCACGAACTTTTAGTCAGAAATCTTATCGTTGTTCGTGTGGTTCGTGGTAGAATTTTTTTTCCCAATTCGCGGTTAAAACTTCACTCTCATAAATCTTTGCGCACGATACCTAAGCGTGTCATTTTTATTAAACTTCAGTACATCAATATTGGCAATTCGCTGCTCAGGGCTTGGGTGGGTGGAATAAAAACCGCCTTTTGCCGTACCTTTGGCTTTTTGTAAGACTATCAGCATTTCTTTGAGCGCGCCTGGATCGTAGCCCGCCCCTCTAAGCAGAACTACCGCTTCAAGATCAGCGTCAAATTCCTGGCGTTGGGAATAGCCGCTGGTCATAAGAACGTCTATGGTTTTTGTTATGGAGTCACGAAAAACGGTGGCGCGGGCGGCTTCGGCGTTTTTACTTGCGGCTGTACTTGCCGCCCAATCCGCTATGGCAGACAGTTCGTTTTCAAGTTTAAAAGAATTGATAATTTGAATTCCGTGCCTTAGCATAATATGCGCAAGTTCATGCGCGATTACCGCCGCTAACATATCTTCAGAAGACGCGGATTCTACCAATTTTCTGGTGACAAATATGTGGCCGCCGGGAGTGGCAAAAGCATTATATTCATTACTGTCCAGAATCATTACAAAATAACCATTGTATGGAACCGGATAATTAGAATTATAAACAAGCACTTGACAGATACGATTTAAATATTGTATCGCCTCCTGATTATTATACGGTCTATACCTGGTAAGTATATTCGCGGCTACTGCGCGTCCAAGATAATAAGCGTCAAGAGGTGAAAAATCATCGTCAATATCCTGGCCTGTCTGAGAAAAAGCCAAGCCGCCGAAACAAAAAACAATTACAAAGAAAATTAATAATTTTTTCATATAAATAATATATAACCTTTTAAGAAAATTTCAAGCTGTTTTGCATTAAATCTTCTTCCTGGCGGGCTTAATCCTGCTTAATTCCCTTACGGCAAGGATAAGTTCCTTATCTTTGGCAATTTCATGAATAGCGGCAGGAAGACGGTATGTCCAGTTAAAATCATTTACAGTACCGGGCACGTTTATCCTTTCATCCAACGGATCCGCGGAGTACCAATTATTGGAAAGGTGCAGCAAGTCCTGTATCTGGAAAACACGGAAACGCGAGCGGGCCCCGGCGGTTTTTGAAAGAATAATTTTTGCCGTTCCCGGGTTGTAAATTTTTGGCAAAGAAGGAACGCCGATAAAGCCCGAATACTGCCCTTGATCCGCTTCTGTTTCCCACCACTGCCTGACTGTTGAACTGTCATGAACTGCCGGAGTACAAACGCTTAATTGAGGATAATTTTCAAAGGGAATGTAAGGCTGTCCGTTTTTATCCCATTCACGGACCCACCGCGTTACACGCAGCCCAAGTATCTTTAATTTGGACAGCGTCTTGGGAACACAGGCCGGAACAGCGCCAAGATCTTCGGCGCACGGAAGCATTGATGACGACTGCGCCAATACCGAAAGCAGTTTCATTCCCTGCTGCATCCACGATTTTTCCGCTTTTTTCCGGCGTTTTTCCAATAAAGCTTCCAGAGCTGATTTTTCTTCCTGCGAAAAAGTAGAGTACGCCTTCGCATCCCTGTAATACCAGGAAGGGAAAAATTTTCCTTTTTTGTATTCAATAAAAACCCTGTTTTTCCATTCCGTCAGCAGGAAATTTCGGGTTGCCGGATGAAGATCCAAAGCGTCAATATCTTTTTCCCCGGCAATTTTCTTTTTAAACAGCCAAAGTTCTTCATCATTTATCCGCACAAGCGCCCTGGAAAAAATCCTGTCAGCCGCGGCTTTTATGTCGGCGTCGGTAAAAATGCTGCCCCAGTTATTGCGCAGGGTGTTCATCAATTCGTCGGTGCGGATATGCGGCTGGGATACCCAACGAATCCTGCTTTTGTCAAACCCCAGTTTTTTAAGATCGCCTGAAGTAACCGGAGGATATGGCACATAACGCCCGAGGGCGGAAGAATAATCCCTGTGGGAACTTGCCCAAATGCGGAAAAATCCCAGAACGTGATCGATTCTGTAAGCCTTGTAATATTTTTCGGCTACGGCAAGCCGTCTTTTCCACCACGCATAATTGTCTTTTTCCTGCGCTTCCCAGTTATAAATGGGAAAACCCCAGTTTTGGCCGTCGGGACTGTACATATCAGGCGGCGCGCCGGCTGAAAGTTCCTGAATAAATATTTCAGGATGCGCCCAAACGTCGCAGCTGTCTTCGTTAATTAAAATAGGCAGATCGCCTTCAAGAACAATACCGGCGTCTGCTATCGCTTTTGCGGCTTTGGAAAATTGGGTATCCAGCGCCTGTTGCAGCCACACCCAGAAAATGTGATCTTCGCGCAGGGATTTTTCGTTCCACAATTTTTCTATATCGGCGGCGGTTACTGAAACATGCTCATTCCAGTTTTTCCATGATTTTTGATCGTTTTTTTCTTTAAGCCTTCTGTATACGGCATATTCTTTTACCCAGGAATTTTGTTCAATCCATGAAGACAAGCCGCCATTATTTGCGTTTTTTAAAATATGCGCTTTATTGGCGTTGTATATCTCACGGCATATTTCCAGTTTTTCTTTTAAAATTTGATAAGGAGAAAAACGCTTGTTTTTTTCAAAATTATCCCTTGTTTTTTTAATGCGTTTTTTCACTAAATCTTCCGCCGACGCATATTCATCAAGTTCTTCAATACGCAGATAAAGGGGATGAAGGCCAAACGCGGTCAGGCTTGAATACGGTGAATGTTCAAAACCGGTATCATTTACAGGTAAAAGCTGAATAAGTCCAAGCCTCATCTTTTTACAAAGAGCGGCTAATTCAATTAAATCGGAGAATTCGCCCACTCCCATACTTTTTTTAGACCGTAAAGCTCCAACCGGAACCACCACTCCCAATAGCCGTTTATTGACAGCCTGTTTTTCCATATTATCCCCCCTTTATAGGATTTTATTAATTATAACGCTTTTTTAATTATTGGTAAACAGTTCTCATTGCCAAAATGCGAATTTTTCTATATTATTATAGCAAGGAGATTAAAATGAAAAATACGGATAATTCGACATACTTTTTCACGTCCGAATCAGTCGGTGAAGGACACCCGGATAAACTCTGCGATCAGATATCTGACGCGATTCTTGACGCTTGCCTTAAAGAAGACCCTGAAAGCAGGGTGGCTTGTGAAACATTTGCGTCCATGTCGCTTGTACTTACAGGCGGAGAAATTACGACAAAGACATTTGTCGAATTTCATCATCTTATAAGGGATGTCGCAAGGGATATCGGTTACACGGATCCGTCCTTCGGGCTTGACTGCGATTCTATGTCAATCCTTGACATGGCTCATACCCAGTCTACAGATATATCACAGGGCGTTTCAGGCAAAGGACTTAAAAAATTCAAAGGGCAGCAGGGAGCCGGCGATCAGGGAATGATGTTCGGTTACGCGTGCAACGAAACAAAAGAGCTTATGCCGATGCCGATAATGCTTGCCCACAAAATACTTCTTAACGCATCCAAACTGCGTAAAAATAAATCTATTAAATGGCTGCGTCCGGACTCAAAAAGCCAGGTGACGATTGAATATGAAGGCTTTAAACCTGTGCGCATTGACACGGTTGTCGTTTCTCATCAGCATGATCCGGATGTTTCCTATAATGAAATAGAAGGGACTGTAATAGAAAAAATTATTAATCCAATTCTTGAACCTACGGGATTACTGGATAAAAAAACAAAATACTTTATAAACCCCACAGGGCGGTTTGTAATCGGCGGCCCATTCGGGGACACTGGGCTTACAGGGCGCAAAATTATTGTCGATACTTACGGCGGCATGGGGCGGCACGGCGGCGGCGCTTTTTCGGGCAAAGACCCAACAAAAGTTGACCGCTCTGCGGCTTATGCGGCGCGCTACATCGCCAAGAACATTGTCGCCGCCAAACTTGCCGACCGCTGTGAAATCCAGCTTGCGTACGCGATTGGAGTGCCGTTCCCGGTTTCGATAATGGTAGACACATTCGGAACCGCAAAAGTAGATGAAAAAAGAATAGGAAAAGCCGTGGAAAGTATTTTTGATTTAAGCCCTGCGGGAATTATCAAAATGTTGGATCTGCGGCGCCCGATTTATCTAAAGACCGCTTCTTATGGTCACTTTGGACGCGCTGAATTCCCATGGGAAAAGACGGACAAGATAGAGGAACTGAAAAAAGCAATAAACTAATATTTGTTATTTCTTATTTGCTATTTCTCTAAGGGAGGGGGAATGCACATTGACACTGACAAGGCGCGGCGCTTTTGTATAAATTTGTTTCAAGCATACGGGTTTTCCAAAGATGAAAGCGAAATTATAAGCGATGTAATCCTCCGCGCCGACCTTTATGGAATTGAGTCTCACGGCATTCACAGGCTTATGCGTTATCACGATGAAATAACATCGGGGCAAGTTGACGTAAACGCAAAAATAGATATTGTTCACGAAACGGGAATTTCAGCCTGTCTGGAAGCGAACAAAGCAATGGGGCAGCTTGTGGGAGTACAGGCCATGAATATGGCGATTGAAAAAGCGCGTAACAACGGGTGCGGCATGGTAACAGTCCGCAATTCCAATCATTACGGCATTGCAAGTTATTACACAGACATGGCTGCGGCGCGGGACTTAATGGGCATCTGCATGACAAATACCGAGGCAATCTGCGTTCCTACTTTTGGCTGCGAGGCCATGACAGGGACAAACGCCATCGCTCTTGCAATGCCCGCACAGCCGTATAATTTTTCCTATGACGCGTCAACAACAGTCGTCCCCCGCGGAACGCTTGAAGTTTACAGAAAACATGGGGAACCCCTTCCTGAGCATTGGGCGCTTGACGCAAACGGCAAACCATGCACGGACGCGGCTGTCGTGGTTGACAATATAATCGCTAAAGCGGGAGGCGGCATCACTCCGCTTGGCGGCATGGGAACTCTTAACGGCGGGCATAAAGGTTACGGACTTAGCATTATTGTAGACCTTTTCTCCGCCGTAATTTCAAGCGGGCTTACATCAAATTATGTTAACAGAAAACCCGCTCACACGGGCATTTGCCATTATTTTATGGCGATTGATTACGGGATATTCGGCGATAAATCTTTAATAAAAGCAAATATGTCAAAATTTTTACAGGAACTGCGCGACAGTAAAAAAGCGGAAGGACAGAGCCGCATTTATACGCACGGAGAAAGAGCGGCGCAACTAATGGCGCAGCGAAAAAATGGCAGTATTCCTGTGAACGAAAAAACTTTGGAAGAAATGAAAAGTATCGCGAATTCTCTTAAGCTTCCAGAACAAGCCCTTCTTTAGCGACGATAATTTTTGGAGACGTACTATTTACGTAACTCTTTTCAATCTCCTCCAACTCGCTGTCTTTACGCGAAGGTTCGTGGTGGAAAAAAACAAGAGTTTTAATGCCGATACCGGCTGTGAATTCCATTACCTGTTCGTAGGTGCAATGCCCCCAGCCCTTATGACTTGCGTATTCTTCCTGTTTGTATTGAGCGTCATGAACTAAAATATCCACCCCGCTTATAAACTTCTTTACTTTTTCATTTTCTTCGGCAGTAAGAAAAAATTCATGATCAAAAATAGTCGCTACCGATTTGCCTTTATAACTTATCCTGTAACCGAAACATGGAAGCGAATGATTAAGAAATTTACTGCTTACTATAAGCCCCTCACCAAGATCGACGGTAGTTTCTTTTATCTGCTGATATTTTATTTTCGCTGCAAGCCTGTCAGGCTGCACCGGCCAGTACTGGGATGAAAGCTGGTTTTCTATGGCTGATTTAAGATCAATGCTTTCTAAAGTCGCAGGCCCTATTATGCTTAGTTCAGTTCCGTTTGAATAAATAGGGCTGAACATGGGAAACCCCATTACATGATCCCAATGGGTATGTGAAAGAAGAATATCGGCTTTTATTTTACCTTTGTTTTTTAATTCGTTTTCTATAAGCCAGTCACCCAAGGTATGTACGCCTGAGCCAAGATCAACGATAACAAGGCGTTCATCGGCGCGTATTTCAATACAAGATGTGTTTCCGCCGTAAATTACAGTATTTGGCCCGGGAACCGGAATTGAACCTCTGACGCCCCAAAAACGAACTGTTAGCATATATTAATTATATTATATTTCTATAAATATATCAATATATCTATTCTAAGTGAAAAAAAGATGTATGCCTAAAGATTCAAAAGAATTTTAACCACGAACCACACGAACACCACGAACTTTTACTCCGAGGCTTATTGTTGTTCGTATCATGTACTGTTGCGTGAGCGTGGTTTTTTAGTTCCTTGTTCTGTTCCCTTTTTTTTCTCTCTTTTAATAGTATGCCGGAATTTCATTACCGCAAAATTTATTTCAAGGGTAGTTTCTGTTTCTGATACAGGCAGATCGGCGGCAACCAATTCAGAAAAAATATCTCCGCTTTTTTGCATGGGGCTGTCCAAGAAGTAAAATTTTTAAGACAGGCTCGCAGTTCCTTTTTTATATTGACCTGAAAGTTACACTCTTTAATTCTAAAATTCTAAACGTCTAGAATTTTACCTGTACTCTTATGCCGCT
>Ga0268262_10000038_pt1 | contig 144096 bp, 153 predicted proteins | sample TergutNc150P3_FD_190354 | JGI IMG/M metagenome (GOLD analysis project Ga0268262, IMG submission 190354) | Nasutitermes corniger P3 segment gut microbial community from laboratory colony in Florida, USA - Nc150 P3 (SPAdes) (version 2) | ecosystem: Host-associated > Arthropoda: Insects >...
GGCGTCGGCGATCATGCGGTTGAAGTTATCGCGTTTTTTCAGGCTGGTACCGGAAAGCCCGGGGTCGGCATAGACCTCGACAAATTCCCAGTCCGGGTGCTCGTTGATCAGCTTGCGGGTGTGGGTGATCCGGACTTTGCCTTCAGGTGTCCATTGGATTCGTGTCAGGCAGTGCTTCGTGTAGATTTCAACGATGCTAGCGGCTTCGTCGATTCGGCACACAATGACGTTAGCTTGACGTCAAGTGGACGTAAAGTCGGCAAACAAAAAAGGCCGCGCAACGACGGCTATAATGGTTTTTCTATTTATGTTTCACGGAGCATCACGCCGAGGCGAGTAAGTTCGCGCCTCAACTCATCGAAGCCAGCGCGGCTAAGGTTTTGGAATCTACGAAAGTCTGCATAACTATATGGAAGCAAATCGTCTATCAAATTAATACCTTGGCGTTTCAGGACATTTTGCGTGCGAATTGATACATCTAGGGCATCAACAGTTGTTCCCAAAACATCCTCAGGTGCATATGGTTCAATAGTATCTTCTTCTGCCGACAACGCTAAAATTTTTTCTGCTAATTCATATAGATCGCCATTCATCTCGCTTGGTTCTGCAGCCTGAGCAAATAATGCAGCAGACAACTTTCCGGCTTTTTGACCAGCTCTCATTAATCGCATACGCTGTTCTTCGGGCGTATTAGGTTGGCGATCTGGTGTAGGGGTATAAGATTCATCCATAAAAACATTATATCACACTTGGAGGTGGCGTCAATGCAGCGGCTGAACTACTCTTCTTATGCAAAAATTATCCGCAATTGCTTTTATGACAGTATCAGCATATTGGAGTTGACACTGCTGCTTTTGTCAGCTGCTGTTGAGACTAAAGACGAGGGAGATCTCAGCACTATAGAAAACGGTAGCTACAGCCCCTATCATAGCGGGAAGAAAAATATTTCGCCTAAAATCAGAAAACATTATTCCGATACTGCCAAAACAAAAAACAAGGTAAAGGAGTACTTTGAAGATGCGGTTATTTACCATCTGAAAAATGAGCACGTGTATGTCAATGACATGCTTAATCGATTCTGTGAACTTATTCGCGAGGATGAAAGCATCCCGACAGAAAAAAAGGACACGCTTTTAGCGTTAGCCAAGAAAGAATTCCTGAGTGCCTTTTTGGCTGAAACGTTCATCCACGCGGTTCGGCAAAACAACAAAATAAATGAGCAAGAAAGCAAAGAACCATTAGGGCTACCTACGGGCGGTCCCGCTCTGGAATCGCCATCCCATCTATCCTCTGAAAAATCGCCACCCATACCTGCCATCTTAGAACAAAGTACGGGATATTGTTCTGCTGTTCCCATCATCATATATACCGATAGCAAAACAGGCTTCTTTTCGGTCGTTAGCCGTAGGCAACGTCGCTTTGCCTGTCTTGCTAATGGGTATCAAAATATTTCCAGCGTAGCGTTAAAAGTAATTTTGAAAAACTATATCCAGCAAGATGTCGAAGAAAAGTCTTTCGAATCGAATGAATTGAAACGTTCTGGCATCAAGGAATTATTACGGGTAATCAGCAAGCAGTCTCTAATACTTACGGGCGGCGCTGGTTCCGGTAAATCCACCGCTCTGAGATGGTTATTTTTGCACGCAAAAGGCGTGGTTTCATATGTTCGCATGAGTAATCTCAATGGCCATTCTCACCCTGATATTATCGCTAAGTTTAAGGAATCGTTGGTTAATGACCAACTTGTCTTTCTTGACTGTTTGTAGTATAGCAACCAACATACACTTACACAGAAAAGAAGAAGACTCAAACTAAAAAGAACTGGCTTGTTCATACCATCCCGACCGGTTTTAGGAAATGCTGATTCAGCCCCGTTTGGTTGCGCTATAAGAAACGGGTTTACTGCGTTTTGAATTCGGTTCTAAGGGTGTCACCCTTTTATGGGGAAAAAACCTATCGCACAGCGCTTTTTTCAGTATGTAACTGTTTTTTACCTTAATTGACCCCAGTTATTTTGTATACATGCTATTGAGTATGTAAATGAATAGTATAAACCGATTACCTGAACAAATCGGATAATGACAAACGGACAGCTTTATGCTATAATAAACCAATGAACATTATCGACAGTAGTTCCAAACGCCGGCATGATTTTTTGGAATCGACGATGAGCGGGACGGAGGTGGTGTTAAAGAAAACTATCGACGCCTGTCCGGAACACGCCGCGCAGATGCGGCAGTTGTTGGCGAATTTGGCGTTGATGCGGGTTGCGAATGTCGGGAGCGATGGTGTGCATCGTATGCCGGAATCGGCGCCAGAGGACGCGTTGCTGCTGACGACGTGCCAGAAAAAGATCCCGAATTTTATCAGTAGTTTAGTTATGCGGAAATTTCACAATCGACAGCTCGAAGTTATCGATCATGTTATGCGCGGTTTTGGTGCTTTGATGAGCGAAGCCACCCTAAATCAGCCCGAGCGCAAAATGAAAATTTTGAGCGGTAAAAATAGCGGGGCAGTTGGAACAGAGAGGATTTATATCCAGGGGATATCGGAAAGAGACGTGATACTCCATATGCGACCGGTGACGCAACTAGACCTGGCGCTGATGGATGACGTGGATTTTCCGGCGGAATATGTTTTGTCTCATGAATTACAACACGTTGAACAGTATTTGCGAAATCCGGTCATGAGTATGGCGGGCGGCGATTCGCGGCAACTGAGTCCGAACGCGGACATTAAAAGATATAGATTGAATATGGAGCTAGAGGCGTACGGTGTTGAACATGCGATTTATAATGCGTCAGGAGAGCGCCTGTTCGCAGATAACACAGCGGCGCTCATGGAACGCACGGTGAAAAAAATTCTGAGAAATCCATCGAGCATTAGACCGCTTACTGCTGATGATAATATCTTTTCGCAAATGTCGCACGGAAATCCGCAAAATTCCCCTCAATAATCGACGCACGAATTTGTTCAGTCAAGCGCACGATAAAACGCACGTTATGTTGCGATAATAGCGTGAAAACTTTCGCCCGCGTTTCGAGGTCGGGGGATTTTAGCATCTCGCGCAAAGTTCGGCGGGATAGTCTAGCGCAGCAGGTCGGGCAATCACACTCCGCATCAAGCGGGCGTTCGTCGCTCGCAAATTCCGCGCGTTTCAGTGAAATATCCCCATCGAGCGTGTAAATCTTGCCATGACGCGCCTCGCGGGTCGGGGCGACGCAATCGAAAGTATCGCAACCATTTTCGACCCCCGCAAAAATGTCATCAGGTTTTGACAACCCCAACAAATGCCGCGGTTTTTCGCGCGGCAAAATCGTCGTCATCCACGATAAAATCTCACCCAAATTTTCCTTTTCAAACGCTCCGCCCAAACCAAAACCATCAAATTCCACACTATCAACGCACATCGCGGACAGATCCCGCGCCGCTTTCTCGCGCAGATTGCGCCAATGTCCACCCTGTAACACTCCATATAATGCCTGATACGGTTTTTTAGTGCGTAAATTATTTTGACGAATGTGTTCGCGCAAACTCCGCTCCGCCCATTTTCGCGTCCGCTCCAAACTCTCGAAATTATATTCATAAGGATCAGAAATATTTGTGAGTTCATCGAACGCCATCATCACATCCGCCCCGATTTTATGTTGCGCCGCGATCGACATTTCGGGCGTGAATTTGATGACGCGCGACGAATAAGGATCGCGAAATTCCACACCCTCGTCATCAACCAAGGCTAAACGCTCCTCTTTGCGGGTTTTGCGTTCCGCAATCATCTCGTCCTTTTTATCCATCGATACGATTTTCCCCAAACCCGAACCGAGCGACATGACCTGAAATCCGCCGGAATCAGTCAAAGTCGGACCGCGCCAAGCATTAAATTCCGCCAAACCGCCCGCCGCGTCAATCATCGTCGCCCGCCGGAGCAGGTGATAGCCGTTTGACAGCACCGCCCCAACCCCGATTTCGCGCAAATTTTCCGGCGGCAAGAATTTCACATCCGCATGCGTCCCCACCACCGTAAACGTCGGCGTTTCAATGTCCCCGTGCGGCGTATGAATCACCCCCGCCCGCGCCAAAGAACCCGACATTTCGGCAATAATTTCGAACGAAAACGGCTTATTCATATCTGTAATATTATATATGGTATTGACACGGATGTCAAAGTGTGATATAATGGTAGGATAGGGCTATTTAATTAGCAAATTCTTGATATGCAAATTTCGGTCAAAATGCTCTTCGCCGGTGATTTTTTTCATGAATTTGACGGTGCGATAGGTCACGGGGAGCAAAATAACCTCGCCAACGATTTTACTAACGTACGCGATTATAATCAATCCGACGAATTGACCGGTCGAAACCGTCCCGAGAAACGCGATAGTGGTGAAAATCAGCGTATCCACCAGATCACCGACGAGCGACGATCCGAGCGCGCGAATCCATAAATGCTTGCCCTCGGTGCGAACTTTGATCTTTGCGAACACATAATTATTCAGGATTTGTCCGGTGGCGAACGCGATTAAACTGCCGAACATGATGCGCGGGAAGAAACCGAGGATTGATTCGTATGCCGCTTGGTTGTCCCAACCTTGACCGGGCGGCAATAATTGAACCGCGAATAATGTCAATGCCGCGATTAAATTCATCGCGAGGGATATCAGGACGACTCTTTTTGCCTTATCGAAACCGTAAATTTCCGTGATCACGTCGCCCAAAACGTATGACAAGGGAAATAAAATCGCGCCGCCGTCCCAAACCAAACCTGTGCCGAAAAAATCGAACATTTTCACGCTTGCGAGATTACTCACAATTAAAACTGTCGCCGACAACGCGACGACGATGGAATAAAGGGTGTTTTTGCTGATTTTCACTGATATATTATATCAAATACACGGGATATCGGCTACGCCTTTTTCGCTTGCTCGCGAAAGAAAATGCCTTGGCTGGGCAATGCTTGACTTAATTTGCAACCCCAGTAGGTACATAGTATCATTAAATGAGTTCAACTACTTTTTTCTACAATAAAAGGCTGTTGTTATTCATCAAAAATACCCTCATCTTCAAACGGCTTATCATCGTTAATGGCTTTTTGAATAACCCGCACCCACTCATCATTATCGTCGGGGTCGTCAAGTTGTAAGTCGAAATCAATCGGCAAAGCGTCGCCGAACTTATTGATATATGCTTCAATTACGGGCATCACGGTCTTATTAAAGTCGTCTTCGTTAAGAATGTCGTGCCATTTTTCCATTATCTCGCCTGACATATCATCATCAACCCAACCATTTTTATTGAAGTTATTGCGAATATATAGCCCAAGCGTAAAGTGATAGTTCCACAGGTCATCTTTTGGTGTCGCCTTAAACTCGTTCCAAAACGCGGGGTCTTCTATATCTTTCTGCGCTTTTGCCAATCCGCTCTTTATTGTTTCATCATCAAACAAATTATTAGCCATACTTCAATTATACGCCACTTTTTCGCCTATTATCGTCCTTGCAAAGCATTTGACAGTATGTAAACTCGTGTTTGCCATTAGACACCTTTCATTTTTGTAGGGTGTCATTTGGTTAAAAAACGACACCGCAAGGTGTCTAATCCATATCACAAGTAAGGCGTTGCCCTAATGCTTATGCGGTGCCGTTTTTCGACAACGCACAAGTATTTACTTGTGGCTTTAATTATGAATTAGACGTTTTAATTATAACACAAGACACCTAACAACACTAATCAATCTTTATCACGGGTATGGTATAATTTAAGAGGTTAAGGACGGTGTATTACTCCACAGGAATATAACGAAAATAACACCCGTTACGACGAAGAATTAAGCGAAAAACGCCAAATCATTAGTTTACTACTTTCGAACCTGCAATTAGAAGATAAAACACTCACTTTCAATCTGAAAAAGCCCTTTGACACGCTGTTTTCCGTATCAAAAGGCTCTTATGGCTGGGGATGAGGGATTCGAACCCCCGATACTGGGACCAGAACCCAGTGCCTTACCACTTGGCCAATCCCCAATGATGGCGGGGATATTATAACACAGGTTGCCGGTCGCGTGCAATTATGGTAGAATAAGAGGGCTATGGAAAAGAATTTGGTGAACGAAACAGAGAATAAGCCAGGCGCGGTTAAAAGGATCGCCAAGGAGTTCGAGGCGTTTGTGACGCGCGGGAATGTCGTCGATTTGGCGATTGGTATTGTGATCGGTGCGGCGTTTGGCAAAATCGTGTCGTCATTTGTCAACGATGTCGTGATGCCACTCATCAGTGCACTGTTCGGCAAAGTCGACCTCTCGGGCATGTTCGTGCAAATCGGGTCGGCAAAAATCATGTACGGGAACTTTATCCAAAATATCATCGATTTCCTCTTTATCGCAGTGGGCGTGTTCGTCTTTATAAAGCTAATTAACCGCATCAATAACAACGCCATCGACTTCGCCACCGGTAAAACTGTCGTTAAGGACAAGCAACTCAAAGTTTTGCAAGAAATTCGCGACGAGTTAGTGAAGAAATAAGCTACACTTTTTTAAGATATGCGCGCAGCATTTTCATCAGACACTTTTTGTTTTTCATAGATATCGGTTCGATGAGGTCGCTATAGACTCGCGGATCAGCCAACCAAGCGCGAATATCGCTGTACGTTTGCGTGCGTATTGCAACCGCGCCTAAACTTCCTGTCGCGTCGCTAATATTTGCGTTAATGTTTATCATTTGTTAAAATATTTCGTATGAGTGGGAAATTTTCGATAAATACACAATCAATTGAAGATGTTGCGGAATTTTATGCGGCGATTGAACGCGGCAATTTGCGGCACAAAATTTCGCCGGAGCGCCCGTACGTTTACGTCACGATGGAAGTTTACGACATGAAAAACGGCATTCGCGGCGCTGGTGGTTTGGGCGTTTTGGCGGCGGATACGCGTCGCGTGGCGGAACAATTGGAAATCCCGTTTGTGACCCTGACCCCGTTTTACCAGGAAGAGCGTCATCAGAAAATGAATACCCTGATCCCATATGATACGGCGGTCAAAAAAACCCCAATTGATTTCGGTTTCAACGAGATCGGCGAGGTCTTCATCAAGGTCAGCGACGCGCCGGACGCAGTGCTAAATATTTACGAAAAAATCCTAGGTTCGACCAGGTTTTTGACGATGACTGAACCGGAATTTGGTCAGTTGTATTCCGGCGATTCGTCGGGCGATCATCGCCTGTACCAGATGGTGAGTTTAGGTTTCGGCGGTTACGCGGCGCTCAAAATGTCAGGATTGAAACCGGCGGTGATTCAATTAAATGAAACAGCGACCGTGTTCGCGACGGTAGCGCGACTCGACGAACTGTGCCGCAACGGCATGAACATTTACGAAGCAATCGTTTATGTGCGCAAACATACTTTATTCACGAATCATACCTTGGTCCAGGCGGCGGATAGCGAATTCACGATTAATCAATTCAATAAATTCGTTTTTCCGAACATCACGTCGCCGGCGCTGAAGCATTACATCCGCGGTCTGTTCAAGAACGGTTGTCTGCGCATGAGTAACCTCGCAATCGAACTCGCGGAAGCGAAAAACGGCGTGTCGCGCCTGCACGCGCGGATTGCTGAATATTACGACCTGTCCGGCGAACGCGTCGATTTCAAGGCGGTGACAAATGGCATCGATATGAACACTTGGATCATGCCGGGGATTTTGGAATTTTACCGCAATACTGAAATTATTGATAAATTTGATATGCCGTCGAACGATTACCTGGAAATTCTGGAAAAAGTCGAACCAGATCTGTTGCGCGAATTCAAAAAAATGGGACGCGTGATATTGAATAAGGAACTCGAAACGCGCAAAAATCAGTACGGCACTATCATCCAGATTCCGGACGACGCCATGTTATTTGAATTCAAACGCCGTTTCGTCGAATATAAACGTCCGTGGATGCCGTTTGAAAATATCGAGGAACTGAAAGCGATTCTGCGCGACAATGATGCGCATTACATCATGGCGGGCATGATGCCGGGCGGTATGAGCACCGGTGATCGAACCTACGATCGAATTCAGGAGATGCTGCACGCTATTGCTGACGATGAATTTTTGCGCGAACGCGTGCATTACATCACCGATTACGATGAAAATCTATCGGCGGCAATGTCGGTGGGCAGCGATGTATCCATCAACGTGCCAGAAGTCGGTTGGGAGGCATGCGGCACATCGTTTATGAAAGACATCGCGAACCTAACCTTGCTCATTTCGACCAACGACGGCGGCGTGGCGGACATCGAACCGCCGGCAGTTTTAGAGGTCAAGGGTAAAACCTATGACGAAGAAGTCGCATCATTATACGACCAAATGCGCCTTGCGGCAGAAATGCTGCGCGATGACGAAAAATGGATCGCGGAAATTCGTCGTCAACTCGGCGCTTACTTACCGATTATTTCCGGCACGCGCATGATGCAGGATTACCTCAAATTCCTATTCAAACCGGAAAACAATAATTAACCGCCACCTCTGTAAAGTATTGACTTTTTAATCGGAGTGTGATACAATGGTAGGATATGGCTTTTGAATTTGGTGGCACAGGCGATTTATACACTGCGAATAACAGCGAAACACAGGCATTATTAGATTATGCCAGAGAAGAACGCGCGAAATTTGAGCAAGAATGCGAATTGCGCGAAAATGTTGACGCCATGAGCTTTCTCGATGGCGCATCCGCTGAACAGCGTCACGACGTGTTTTTTAATCTTTCTTCCATCATGTTTACGAACGGTTGTAACGGTAATTGCGACATCTGTTTGGTTGACGCAAAACCAGGTATTACAAAACAAATTTCGACTGAATCTGCCGAAGAATTTATTAGCGAGCACCATCAAACACCGGGTCTGTTGTATCGGGAAAGAATCGGGGTTGTACCATATTATCGATCTGATTTATTGGATCATCCCGATGCATTCAAAATTTCCGAGATGATTAGGCGTGGTGCAGGCGATCCGGCATGGAACGAAATGAATGTTAAACAATATAATTACACGCATTTGCCGCCGCACGCCATCGAACCGCTATTAAAACACATGACGGAACACATTATTGGTATGGTGAAAGATTTCCTTGACGATAAAGATCTCGATCCGCGTAAAACGCCGGATTTTATAGTCAGTGTTGTTAATAATAACGAAGAGCGCGCCACGAAGTTGCGCCGGGTGGTGACAGACAGCGTACTAAACAACACGGCGATTATGGCGCAATGGGCGGAGTGTTCGCCGACTGAGTTGATGTCGCTAATTAACTATTTGTTGGACACTTATTGTTTTGCGCCTCGCAATAATGGCTATAAATTGTCCGATCATGGTCGTCATTATCCGGGGGATCACGTGCCGGTCGAGGAACTTAATATCCCATTGCCGTGCAAAGAGGGCGTTATGTTGACTCCAGATGGGATTGTTTCCAATATTTACGTACTCCCGACCAATGACAACCCCACGGGGGCGTTGGAACTGCCGTTTGCTGGGACCGGTAAGGTTTTTCGCCGCAGCGAAGAGTTCACTCACGATGGCATACTCATGAAACTATTGCAGGGCGAATCGCCGGAAATAGTATTAAGTTCGCTACGCAATTCGATTGTTGGTGGTCCAGAGGGCGTACCAGCAAGCATTTTAACCCCGCGCAACGAATTACTGCGCGAAGCGCAGTGCTGGAACGAATACATGCGTCTCGATAAGATATTCAAACGCAAGCGTGATTCAAGTATGTCGTTAGTATACGCCATGTCGCAAGATTCCCCCGCCGGATTGGAAAAATTCGGGCAACGCATAGTCGAAGCATATCAAATATTGCAACGCACGGGCAACAGCGACCCGCGTGCCGCCGCGTATCTGAAACGCACCCTTGATCGCATCATGAACGAACCACTGTCGCTTTTATTTTAAGCGTAGAACTGTTAAAATACTTAACATGTTCAAACATTTCCAAAATTACCGTTTGGTTTATGGTTTTTTGTGGCGGACGTTCGGGCGGTTGTGGAGAATACGTTTATCCTATATTTTGCGATTTTTGACAGGAGTTTGCAGAATTGTTCTTTTTCCGATCGCCATAGCGCTGATGATATCTAATCTGGCGACTGGTGATTATGATAATATTTGGTTCTCGGTTTGGTTGTATGTTGGCACGTCTTTTTCTCTTGGTGTGTTAAATACCCTAATAAAATTAACCGCTCTGACGGCGGAAAGCGACACATATGCCAAAATCACCAGCATATTTTTCGAAAAACTCATAACAACCGACATCGAGTATTTTAATTCTAACATGTCGGGTTATTTAACGACGATGACGCGCAAATTCACCGACAGTTGCATGTCGCTCGTTCGAAAACTGCGCGATAATTTCATGATTTGTGTGCTGCGGATAATTTTACCTCTGATAATTATGGTTTTTTGCGATTGGTTGATAACCTTGGTTGTGTTTGTTATCTCGATCGTGTTGGTGCTGTATTTATTCTGGACCAGTAAACTAATCGCCCCACACCGTGCCGCCACGCGCACAATATTTAGAAGAAATTCCGGTAAAATATCCGACGTCATTTCCAACGTCCTCGCCATTCGGTCATCGGCGCAGGAAAAATCGTTCATTGGGACCATCAAACGCGAAGTAAAAAAGGAATCCGACACCTATAAAAAACGATTCATATATACGGCAAAATTATTTGTCGGGCGCGAAGTTTGTTGTGTAATATTTTTCATTGTCGTGCTGTGCTTGATCGTTTGGCGCGCCCAAACCGGAGTTATCGACTTAACAGCGGCGGTGTTGATCGTGAATTATTTGGTGGTGATTTTGGCGGCAGCGGACGATTTGAATGATTGCTTGAACGATCACGACGATTTGATCGACGAAATCGTGCCGGGATTTGAAATCCTGAATCGTGTTAATAAAATCGCTGATCCCGCGAAACCGGAAAAATTTTACAATGTGCGTGGCGATATTGAATTTCGGAACGTGTCATTTTCGTATCAGGAACAAAAGGGCAAAGCGGAGGTCTTTCGAGATTTTTCATTATCAATCCCGCATGGTCAGAAAATCGGTGTGGTCGGTTTGAGCGGGGCGGGGAAATCCACCTTGACGAAACTGGTTTTGCGATTTGACGACGTCGACAATGGCAAGATTAGCATCGATGGGCACGATGTACGAAATGTTCGGCAAAACGATTTACATCGCGCGATCGCCTATGTGCCGCAAGAACCATTATTATTGCATGCCTCGATCCGCGAAAATGTGGTGGTGGCGAAACCGAATGCGGGTGACGCGGAAATCGAATGCGCTTTGCGTGCCGCTCACGCATGGGATTTTGTTCAGGATCTGCCCGATAAAATGGATTCCATCGTCGGCGAACGCGGCGTTAAATTATCCGGCGGGCAAAAACAACGCATCGCCATCGCCCGCGCCTTTTTGCAGTATTCGCCGATCATGATTCTCGACGAAGCCACCTCGGCGCTCGACAGCGAGAGCGAGCAAATCATCAAAGATTCATTCAAAGAAATCCTACGCGGCAAAACCGCCATCGTCGTCGCGCATCGTCTCTCCACTCTTTCTGAAATGGACCGCATCATCATTATCGACAACGGTCGATTAGTTGAGGACGGCACTCATGACGAACTTCTCGCCGCTGGCAAACTCTACGCGAAGTTATGGCGACGGGGATCGATTTATCGCAAAAGCCAGACGATACTCGCGTAGCGTGCAGATTTTTGGCGATAACGCTGACGGCGAGGCGGACGATTGTTTTGGGATATATTCAATCGATCCGGACCATGTAGGTGATTTGAAACCTGACGCGAAGATCACGATTAAAAACGTCGGCGCCTATGTCGAATGGATGATGAATCTGTTCGGTGGAGAATTAGATACAAATTATCATCACGTTAAATAGAGGTATTATCTGTCTCATTTCGTGCGATAAAAATGCCCAGAAACTAACAGAAACGTGCCATAAATCATGGCGATGGCGGCGGACATGAGGAGGGTGAACTCTATGTTAAAGAAAGCGGCGTTGTCGACAACGTGGGCGGCGATGCGCCAAGGCAAGAGGATGTCCCAGGAGTTAAAACGCAGAAACCGCCCCATATAGATTGCGAATCCGTTCAACAGGATAATCAACGCTAAAACCAGATAGACTTTCCATGATTTCAGTTTCTCCGCGATAACTTTGTGCATGTCGCGCAAGGAAACTAAGCCGGAGAGGATCGCCATAAATTCAGCGACGGCAATCGACATGAGCGCCGCCCAAATCGTGATGTCAGTGACGTTTTCCGGACGAAAACCATGATAAGGATCGGCAAAACGCGTGATCCACATCAGGTCGGTGAGGTAATAAAAGGCGTTCGGCAAAAATAACAACCATAGAATTGCGAGGATTATAATCAACAACCTGATTTTTGATTGCTTCGCTCCGCTCGCAATGACTGGCTTGAGATACACCACGAGCGACGACAAAATGAGTGGCACGAGCGCGAGCAACAAATTCCACGCCAACGCCAGGAGCAACTTCCATGCGATTGGCAATCGCCATAGACCCGACAATAAACAAATACCCGTGAACACGATGCAAAAACCGAAAAATATCGTTCCGGCGCAAAACAAACGATATTTTAATTCGGATTTCGCGGATTTGATCTGTTTATCCATTTTATTCATAGCGCAGTGCTTCGATCGGATCTTTCTTTGCGGCGCGGCGCGCGGGCATAGAACCAGCCAAGAAAGCAATCGCCATCACAATCGCAACGATTGCCACCAACAGCAACGGATCAAATTCAACCAAAGTAAATCCGGGCAGGGCTTTCAGAAATGTTTCCCGCGCCAGTTGGTTCGCGAAAATGCGTGCCACGAGTGCCAAACCGACGCCAATCGCCGCGCCCCAGAACCCCAACGCAATCGCCTCAAAACTGAACATTATGTAGATTTTACCCTTGCCGAGTCCCATGGCTTTCATTAAGCCGATTTCGCGCGTGCGTTCCTGGACCGCCATAAACAGCGTGTTGATGATCCCGATCGACGCCGCGAGCAACGCAATCACACCAAAAATCGTCAGGATTGTCGTGATCGCGTCAAAGAAACTCTTGACCATGCCCACCTGATCATTGACTGTCATTCCGGCGAAACCGATTTTTTTCAGGTCGCTCTTCATCTGATCGACATCCTTCTCGGACATTTTCGGATCATATTCCGCGGATGCGTAATAAACCAAATTGCGATATTGCGCCGGCATGCCCGCCATTTCAATGTCGGAAATCTTCTCGAACAGCGCGTGATTGATCGCCATGCGTCCCATCGAAATGATCGTCTTGTTTTGGACGCCGACAACGGTCGCTTCGACTTCTTTAAGCTGTTTGGTCGCCATGACCTCGATGCCGAGGGTGACTTTTTTGCCGACGATATCGGAATCCTTATCATAGCCCAAAACTTTCGACATGCCCGGTGTCAGGGCGATTTGCGGTTCATTGCTGTCTAAATCGACCATTTTGCCGGTCGCCATGTCGATATGAATGCGATCAGTGGGGAGCTCGTGGATGCGCGCTTTATACTTTTTAGTAGTTTTACTACTGGTGATGTATTGCGCGCTCGCTTCGCCGGCACCTTTAACGGATTGAATACCTTTGACTTTTTTAATCTTTTCTAAGTCTTCCTTAGTGATTGTTTGGATGCCCGCCGCACCGGAATTCGGATCATATTCGCGCGGTTCGCTGAGACCGCCGCCGCCCATCAAACCCTCCATCATTTCCGCGGTTGAATCGGGCATGATTTCCAAATAGCCCTCCGCACCGGCGCTCTCGACCTGTTTGTCGATATAGGAATTAACAGCGGTGTTGATGCCGGTTGTCATGATGATTGTGAACGACCCGATAAAAATCGCCAAAATCGTCAAAAACGAACGGCCCTTATTGCGCAACAGATTAGCGTTCGCAGTTTTCAAGATATCCCAGATTTTCATTATTTTACTCCTTTCTTCGCGATGGGCGCGGGTCTTCGGATAGGCGCAACGGGTTTTTTGACGGGTGTGGGAGTGCTGGCGAAATCTTTCTCGATCTTGCCGTCCTTGATGTGAATTTGGCGATCGCATTTCGCCGCGAGATCCGCATCGTGCGTCACGATGATCAGGGTGATGCCTTTCTTGTTCAGATCAAACAGCAAATCTTCGACCTTTTGCCCTGTAACAGAGTCAAGGTTGCCGGTGGGTTCGTCGGCGAAAATCACGCTCGGGCTGTTGACGATGGCGCGGGCGATACAGACACGTTGTTTTTGACCACCAGACAGGTCGTTGGCGCGAGCCTTAGCGCGTTCGTTTAAATCGACGATTTTGAGTGCCGCCAGAGCGCGTTTTTTACGTTGGCGAATCGGCACACCGGCAATTTTGAGTGGCAACATTACGTTATTTAACACCGTATCGCGCGAATTCATGAAAAATTGCTGGAATACAAAACCGAATTTGCGATTGCGGATCTGATTGATGCGGCGTTGACGCAATTTCGAAGCATTTTGCCCCTCAACATTAACGTGACCAACGGTCGGTTTATCGAGCAACGCCAAAATATGCATGAGTGTTGATTTTCCTGAACCAGATTTACCAATGACCGCGACCGATTCGCCGCGCTTAATTTCCAGATTGACTCCGTCGAGCGCCGTAAAGGCGGACGATCGCTTACCGTAAACTTTTCGCACATTGCGAAGGCTGATGATTGAATCCTTATTGTCCATACAACCATTGTAACACAAGAATCATAATATGCTGCTTTTTTGTCATTTCGAACGAAACGCAGTGGAGTTGAGAAATCTTTTTGCGCGAACAATAAGATCCCTTGACTATGCTCGGGATGACAGGCGTAACATATTATTGACAATCACAACATAGTATGATAAGATAGATAGATGAAAGACGAAACGTCAAAAACTCTTACTTTTCATGAGTTAATATCCGGCGAATGTGAGCCGCAGACGGTTTATTCGATTCGCAACGCTTGTAGTGGAAATACTCGGCGAACATCGATGATTGAATACACATTAGAAAGACTTGGACACAGAGTGCTTATTTGTAATGCAAGAGGCAATAACAGCGTCGACGACAATGATGATGGCGATTCTGATGCTGTTGATCTTACTGCTGGTATGCCGCCACCGGACTATGCCATTTATTCGGGTTGCGCCCGTTCCGCCAAACATATTGAACAGGCAGGAGATGCCGTCCGCATGTATCTCGGAGGGCGTGCCGTGAGAGGGTTCGGCGTTATGGGTTGCATCAAAGATGTCAAACAAAATTACGCCGATGAACCTTTTGATGACTATTTGAGAAAAAAGTTGGGCTTAGGTGAGGATTGTCCGATAGAAAGAATTAGCCCTCCTAATAAGTACCGATACGGATTTATCCGTGAAAATTCATATAACATTCAATCGGGCTGCTCGAATGGTTGCGCGTATTGCATGGGACATTACGTCGACGATCGAGAGCCGCGGAGTGCTGATCCGAAAAGGGTCATCGAGGACTTGCAAAAAGCCTATGCCGAGGGGCTAAGGATTCTGAAACTTAGCGGAGAAAACACGGCGCTTTTCGGTGTAGATACAGACGGTAAACCGCACCTGCATGAACTGATCCAGGAGATTTCAAAAATCGGTTTTACTAGCGTTTTTATAAATAATATCGCGCCGCAAAACATCTACCCGGAATTGGTCGAGACATTAAAAACCGCGCCCACTATCGACGGCATCGTATTATCCATTGAAACGCCCGATGAAGGAATTTTACAGAGTGTCGGACGCGGGGGTGGAACAGCGGATGTGGTAGCCGAATCCCTACGCGAAATTCGCACCGAAAAACCCTGGTTCTATGCCGAAGCGCGCATGATCACAGGTTTACCAGGTGAAACGGATGAAACACATGAATATGCAAAACAATATTTGCGCGATAACGGCATGATTATGGGCAGTGCCGACGTACTCCATAGCCACAAAAGCCTCCCTGTTAGTAAATTACCAAACCAAGTCGACGCGGAAACCGCCGAACGGCGCAAACATGAGTTGTATCTCCTGAACCAAGAGTTGATCGAGAATTACATGAATATCCTCCGCGATAATCAAATTTCGATGCCATTAACGATCGAGGCAATATTCGATCAACATAACGAGCAAGGCACTTTCAAGAGTATACGCCTAGAATCGCCATTTAAATTCAATATTTTTACAACCGGCAGCAACGAATCCAAACTAGCGGTCGGCGACAAGGTCCTGTTTTCCTTTTATGAAACCGCGACACATCAATTTGCCGATAGTCCGGAACGAGAACCATCATTTCATATCAAAGGATTCTCTTATACTCTGGACGGACAAGCACTATTGCCACAATTATAGATTTACTGTTAAGATAGTGACATGAAAATATTCGATCCAGAAGTCGTGTATGTCGACAAAATCGTTTACGGCGGTCAGGGATTAGGCGAATTATCCGACGGACGCAAAGTTTTCGTGTGGGGCGCATTGCCCGGCGAAACTGTTCGCATCGAAATCACTAAATCGAAAAAATCCTACGCCGAGGGCATCGCGGTTGAGATTTTGACAGCGTCGCCCGACCGCGTCGAACCGCGCGATGAATGCTATTTATCGACCTCCCCATGGCAGATTATGAGTTTTGACCGCGAGCAGGAATGGAAATCGCGGTTGGTGCGAGAGGCGTTTGAGGGGGAGGAAATAAGTCTCGAATCCTCCATAACCTCTTCTGAATCCTCTTTACGAAAATGCGTCAATGGAGTCGCCAGAGTGACAGGGTCCCCCGTAGATGGGGATGTCACCCCGCGCGAATCGCTTGACGCATTACGGGATGAAGAAAAGATTATAGGAAATTTGTCAGTATTTACCGATCATCGCGATTACTTCTATCGCAACAAAATGGAATATTCCTTGTGGTGGGATAACGAATCGGAGCGGATTTCACTGGCATTTCATAAACGCGGATCGCATCAAAAAATCCCGATCACCACGAGTTCCATCGAACACCCCGAAATCTTCGCCGAAGCCCAGCGCATTGTAGCGGAATTGAACGAGAAAAGGGAAGAAGCGCGCAAGTACCAACTACTATTGGTGCGGGCGAATCAACACGGCGAAATCTCGAGCGCATTGTTCGAAAACGGCAAATCGCACCCGATCATGAAAAATCTCACAGATGAGATATTGGGACAAAAATATTCCTATTCGCCGAACGGTTTTTTTCAGATTAATTTGCCAGTTTACGAGATGGCGCTGCGTGAAATCGCCGCAAATTTGGGCGACGCGGAAAAAGTCGTCGACATGTATGCCGGCGTCGGCACGATTGGGCTATCCGTTGCGCGCGATCGGGAACTAACTTTAGTTGAAACAAATTCATCAGCATATTCGGAAATGATGCGAAATATGAATCCTGTCATTGCGAGCAACGCGAAGCAATCCACTCCAGATCGCCACGCCGACATGTCGGCTCGCGATGACAATATTTTCGGGATTTGCGCGAAATCTGAGGACGCACTCGAATATATCACAAACGATACAACTCTAATTCTCGACCCGCCGCGCGCCGGACTGGATGCGAAAGTTGTCGCAAAAATCCTCGAATCCACCCCGCCGCGTGTGATTTATCTCTCCTGCAACCCCGTCACCCAGGCCCGCGACATCAAATCCCTTCTCGCAAAATACCGAATCACCCGCACCAAAGCCTTTAATTTCTTCCCGCGCACACCGCATATCGAGAATCTGGTGGTTTTGGAACTGAACATCTAGTGATTATAATGCAAATCTATCATAACTAAACGGTCTGTATCTGGTTGATAGATAGTGTTTTCCTGTGTCACATCACCGCCGACGTGCAAATTATAGGCCTTGGCGGCTAGATTGCCGTAGGCGGGGAAGATTTTTTCGCGCGTTTTAGGGTCTATGACACACATCATCAGTGTGCCGGCAATATAATCCGCCACAATTCGCCGTTTAGCATATGACGCACCTCTGATGACTTCAAAATCCGGGTCGCCGTGCGTCAGAAACGAACACGCCATTTTTGCATCGACCGCCGCCGCGGGCGACCAACCGTTAACTTTCTTATTGTAGCGTTTTACAACTAAATCCTCCGTTCCCTGATCTTGCACATGGTAAACTCTCGCTTCTGTGCCGGTGTCAAGTACGCGGCGACCAGACAACTCTATTCCGGCATAATGCGTCGAATACGCTTGCAATAACTCTTTACGGTGTCGGATTTCTGCTTCATGTTTGCCATTTGACGTAAATTTATGCAATTCGTTCAGCGAATCGCGCGGCATTTTTTCAAGGGTTGACGGGTTGTCTAAATAGCCGTACAATATCGCTGATACCCCTAAATTTGAGCGTCTATAACACCGATCCCACGCGAGTGTCGCGATTCGTGCCTGTTCTAACTCCTGATCGCCGTCGTGAAAATTACGTGAGTCGATAATGTCCATCTTCCCATTATAGCACACCTCAATTAAAAAGTCAAGTATTACTTCTGTCATCCCGAGCGTGAGACATGCCAGTGGCATGTCGCAAGGGAATCTTCCGGGTTAAAACTATGTTTTCACGCCGTGAAGTTCCGGGTCCGCGGAACGTGGAGTCGAGAAATCTTAACGGTAAAGATCCCTCGGCTTTGCTCGGGATGACATACTAGGATGTTGTGATGCGTCGATAGGTGAATTTAACGTTGGTGCGCCAATGACCGACGGCGTCGGTGTCGTATTGTTTGATAACGCCGTTTTCGACCTCTGCGATTTGGACTAATGCGGGGTTGTACGACACGAGCGTGCGATAGAAGCCAAGGTCTTTTTCGTTGATATTTTGGCGACCAGGGAAGACTTTGATAAATTTATCGCGTGCGGATTCCAAAAAATAATTTTTATCTGCATGCGGGGGCAAAAACTGATCCGGTTTTAGATTCATGCGCGACAGGATTTTTTTAACATCGCCCAGTGTTTGACCGCCACGTGTCGCCACGAAAGCATACAACACCCCGCGATTCGACAAAAAAACCGTCGCCATCGACGACGCTCCGGCGGGAACTTTATTGGCGATAATCGTTTTGACCTCCACCTGTAAACCGAACATCGTCCAGACGTACTTCTCGAGGTTGGCTTTGTCGGATTCTAAACTCATACTTTCATCATAACATATTTTTATGATTTGAGGAAATATCATTGTCATCTCAGGCATAGCCGAGGGTGCTTTTCCCCATAAAAGGGTGGCACCCTTTTCCTATTGCAAGAACAATGTGCAGGTATGGCTAAAGTTGTTACATACTGGATTATCGGAACGAGTCGAGCAAGGATAAGGCGGGCAGCGAGGGACATTTGACGTAATAGCCCTTTACGCTGTAAAATAGTTCTAATTATGAGAGGATTAAAAATAGTTGATTTATCGGTCGCCGCAAACAACGGGCAGAAGATTCTACACGAAGTGTCGATGGAGTTCGAGGTCGGCAAAAAATATGCGATTCTCGGGTCGAACGGGTCGGGGAAGTCCACGTTGATGAGCGCGTTGATGGGGCATCCGCATTACCGGATCACGGGCGGGCGGATTTTGTTGGACGGGCGCGATATCACGAATCTGTCGACCGATGAAAAATCCCGACTCGGTCTGTTTATGGGGTTTCAATATCCGATGGAGATTGAGGGCGTCAGTTTTTCGAGTTTTTTGCGCAGCGTGCTCGCAAATCGTCCGGAAAAGATCAATTTTTATGATGTGTTAAAGGATCTGCCGGACTGGGCGAACGAACTGGGATTCAAAAATTTCAATTCCACGCGCGATTTGAATGTTGGTTTTTCGGGTGGCGAGAAAAAACGCTCCGAGATTTTACAGATGTTAGCGTTAAAACCGAGGTTCGCATTTCTCGACGAACCTGATTCAGGATTGGATGTCGACGGTTTGACGGCACTGACAAAGAAATTAACGAACCTCGACTTTCCGACGGCGCTGGTAGTCATCACGCATCACGAAAAAATGCTTGCGGCACTGAACCCCGACATTATTTATAAGATGAAAAATGGTCGAGTATGTTAAAATTCCCACCGGGTTTGAACGAGCAAACAGTGCGCGATTTGTCTGCGCTCAAAAACGAACCGACGTGGCTGCTCGACATGCGGTTAGAAGCGTATCATCAATTTCTCGCGATGCCACTGCCGGATTTCGGTCCAGATTTAGATTTCCTAGATTTTCAAAATATTTGTTATTTCGCGCGACCGGTCAAGAAAACTGTTAATTCGTGGAAAAAATTACCGAAAAATATTCGTGAAACCTATGATCGCATTGGACTACCTGAGGCGGAAAAACAATATCTCGGCGGGGTTGGCGCGCAATATAATTCCGAGGTGGTGTATCAGAACCTGAAAACCGAGTGGGATGCGAAAGGTGTGATTTTTCTCGATACCGATACGGCAGTGCAAAAATATCCGGAACTTTTCCGCGAATATTTCGGCAAAGTCGTGGCGAGCAGCGACAACAAATTCGCCGCCCTCAATACCGCGGTTTGGAGCGGCGGCAGTTTCATTTACGTGCCGAAAGGCGTTAAATTAACCGCGCCGTTGCAAGCCTACTTTCGCATCAATATCGCGAATCTCGGACAATTCGAACGCACGCTCATTATCGCCGACGAGGGCGCTGAAGTGCATTACGTCGAGGGCTGCACCGCGCCGATTTATTCGACCGATTCCTTGCACTCGGCGGTGGTCGAGGTCGTCGCCAAGCGCGGTTCGCGGGTGCGCTATACCACGATCCAGAATTGGTCGACGAATGTTGTAAATTTGACAACCCAACGCATGTTAGTCGAATCGAACGCAATCGGCGAATGGATTGATGGCAATATCGGTTCAAAAATCACCATGAAATATCCGGCGGTCGTATTAACGGGCGAAGGTGCGCGCGGCGATATTTTGTCGCTCGCCATCGCGAAAAATGGTCAGATTCAGGATAACGGCGGCAAAGCCGTTCACCTCGCGCCGAACACTTCGTCGACAATCGTCTCAAAATCGGTCAGTATCGACGGCGGCATTTGTTCATATCGCGGAAAAATCGCCATTGGTCGGGACGCCGCGAACGCTAAAACTTCCACGAAATGCGACGCGTTATTGATGGACGAACGATCGATTTCCAATACTTTTCCGAACAACGAAATCAAACGCGCCGACGCGTCCATCGCCCACGAAGCCAGCGTGTCGCGCATTTCGGACGAACAACTTTTCTACCTCATGTCGCGCGGCATTTCGGAAAACGAAGCCCTGTCCATGATCGTCAACGGTTTCGTCGAACCAATCATCAAAAATATTCCGCTCGAATACGCCGCGGAACTGAACCGACTGATTGACTTGGATATGGAGGGGTCGGTCGGATGAAAAAAACTATTTCGCGTACAGTTCGCGATACTTTGGACGAAAAGTTTTTAGTACGTGCCGATGGCGACGAAGTGCAAAATATCAAATTCATCATCACCCACGACCGCCCAAACACCGCGTCAAAGGTGCAGATTTGCATATTCGCGTTCGATCGCGCGCAAATTAACGTCGACGCCACGACCATCATCGAAAATTCCGCGCCGAACACCAACGCGTGGTTGGAAATCCGCGTTATCACTCGCGGATCGGCGGTCGTTAACGCCGCCCCGAACCTCAAAATCCGCCACAGCGCCGTGAAAGCCGGACACGCCCTCACCACTAAACATGTTTCCGACGACGAATTATTTTACCTCATGAGCCGCGGTTTGCCGCGCGAAGCGGCGGAAAAACTGGTCATCGATGCCTTTATCGAACCCTTTCTAAACGCAAAAAATGTGCTAAAATGATTATGCAACTTTTAATAAGGAGGAGGGGTCATGAGTGATTCAGAATCACAAACGTCAAACACTAAACCAGAGGAGCAGAAAAAGAAGAAATTTCCAACTTGGGCGAAAGTCATCATCGTTTTGTTTAGCTTGATGATCGTCGCCGAACTCGTGGCACTGATTCTCGTACCAATTTTGTTAAAAGACAATGATAAGGAAGTTCAGCAGTTTTTGACAGCGATTTATAAGGAAGATTACGATGCGGCGTATGATTATTTCGCGCCGGAATTACAGAAAGATTATCCGCCGTATGTATTTGAAACGGGTTTGTCATATATGAGTCTCGATGATACCTGTAAGACTACTTGGACAACCAGTAGTTTAAGCTCCAGCACCTCGAAGGGCAGCGTAAAGGAAATCGCCGGCACAATCGAGTGCGAAGATGCGACGTATACCGCTGAATTTGAGTTGCGCAAACAAGGCGACGAATATAAAATCTGGAAATACAGCATCGAACCGTAATTTATGAATCGCGCCGACTTTCCAATATTCAAAGGGCAGCCAGATTTGGTGTACCTCGACAGCGCCAACACGACATTAAAGCCGCGTACCGTGATCGACGCCGTGCGCCGTTATTATGAAGATTATTCGGCAAATGTCGGGCGGGCGACATATGATTTAGCGGAACGCGCTACCGCCCAATACGAATCAACGCGCAATTTGGTCGCAGATTTCATCGGCGCAAATCCCGACGAGATTATTTTCACGCATTCGGCAAGCTATGCGATAAATTTCGCGGTGTTTGGTTTGAAAAAGTTTTTGCACGCCGGCGACGTGATTTTACTGACCGAATATGAACACAATTCCAACATCATCGCATGGCAGAAAGTCGCCGCGGAAACTGGGGCGGAAATTGTTTACCTACCGTCATCGCGAGCGCAGCGTGGCAATCTCGATAGATTGCTTCGCTCCGCTCGCAATGGCAAGAAAATCAAGACCTTTTCCTATAGCCTAATCTCCAACATTACCGGCGAGCTTTTCGACCACCGCGAATTATCCGCCTGGATCCGCGCCCGCGGCGGTTTAGTGCTCGTCGACGCCACGCAGGCAGTCGGTCGCATGAGCGTCGACGTCAACGAATTAAACTGTGATTTTCTAGTTTTTTCCTCGCACAAAATTTATGGTCCGAGCGGGGTGGGTGTTTTGTGTGCGCGTTCGAATGCACAAACAAAACTCGAACCAATAATCTACGGTAGCCAAACTTTCACCAGTATTTTGCCCCAAACCACCGAATTATCACACGATTACAGCCGTTTTGAGCCCGGTACGCCGAATATCGAGGGCGTGATTGGTCTGGGCGCGGCGATTGAATATGTAAACTCCGTCATTGCCACTCATGACCAAGATTTAACGCAATATGCGATAGAAAAACTGGAACAAAATGATTTGAAAAAATATTTGATCGGCGAACCGCAGGTTGGCATTTTATCCCTCAACCACCCAACCATTCACCCGCACGATTTCGCGATGCTCCTAAACCAAAAAAACATCGCGGTGCGCGCCGGCAAGGCGTGCGGGGATATCCTCATGCAGAAATTAGGGTTAAATCGCGGTGTAGTGCGGATTTCGTTCGGAATTTACACGACCAAAACCGACATCGACAAATTTATCGCGGAATACCAAAACGCTATAGGGAGGTTGACGTGATGGACAAATTATTTTTAGAGGAAGTTATCGACCGTTACAGACACCCGCTCCACCATGGACACAGGAAAGGTCAAAAATTTTGCGCCCAAAACCTATCCTGTGGAGACGACATCACGTTATATTTAGAAATCGACGACGATATTGTAAAATCCGCCAAATTCGACGGGGAAATCTGTTCGATCGCGAATTATGGCGCGGAATTATTGTGCGACCAAATCATCGGTCGCAACATCGCCGACGCCGCAAAAATCAGCTCGCGCGAATTATTGGGCAAATCGAGCGGCGGATTGCTCGAAAATCCAGTGCGGTTAAAATGTTTCGAGTTAGCGCAAATGGCACTAATATCAGACAGAGTAAAACACCCCATAAAAGGGTGACACCCTTTTACATCACGGCAGACACAGCCAGTTTAAAAAAACGTTTCGGTGGCGATTTTATTGTCCATGACTTCGGCGGCGGTGAGGGCGCGCCAGATGTCGCCAGCGAAAGACTCGCGCCCGCAAATCAAATACAGCGAGGCGGGGTCGGGTTTCAATCGGCGCAGAGTTTTCGCGACATCAATGCGTCCGCGGTGGTATTTCGACCCAGCATCATCGTCGCGCGTGACGAAATATTCGACCCTAAACTGTTCGTAGCGCGACGCGAGTTCATCGAGTTTGCGTTCAAACGCAATGTCGGCGGGCGTGCGACACGAATACCACAATTGGATTTCGCGCATTGGATCGCGCTCTAATGTGTCGCGAATGATGGATATGAGCGGGCTGATGCCGATACCGCCGGCGATGGCGACGATGGGATCGGAAAATTGCGGATTAAGGAAGCCATAAGGCTGGCTGACCAACAATTCGTCACCCTCGCGCAGTTCGTGCAGGCGCGTCGAATAAACACCGATTTTCTTGACCGTCAATGCTAGATGCGGATCGCTCGGCGTCGACGAAATACTGTACGCCTTTCCGCCCGGCACGTCGAGGTCGGGGAATAGCACCGTCACGTACTGTCCAGCGACAAAATCCGCGTGTCCGCCGCGCGTGTCCGCCAAATACAGCGTCACTACGTCGGGTGTTTCGCGAACCACTTTCATAACTTTATACTTTTCCATTTAATGCACCACTACTTTCTTGACGTGTTTTTCCAGTTTTTTGACAATTTCGGCGATTTCTTCGTCGGAAAAAATGGTGAAATTGTCGAATTGCGGGTTGAGCGAGCGACCCGCGCGAAAGCGCTGCACTGCATAGCGTTCCGCACCATGCACCATTTCGCCAATCTCATCGAAATCATCCACGGTCATCAATTGCCGCACGCATGTGGTGCGAAATTCGTGTCCCAAACCGCTCTCGATCATGATTTTGATGCTCTCTCGCAAAGCACCAACATCAACTGGACGCGCGATGGTCATGCTGTATTTCGGAAAGGTCGCCTTAATATCCATCGCGATGTAATCGATCGATTTGTCCGCGATCATCTGTTTCAGCATCGCAGGATGCGTACCATTGCTGTCCAACTTAACCAAATAGCCCATCGATTTAATCGTTTTCGCAAAGTCCGGCAGATCGTCGTGCAAGGTCGGTTCGCCACCGGAAATCACCATGCCGTCAATTTTGCCGACGCGTTTTTTGAGAAAGTCGAGGATTTCCTCTAGCGGAATCTCGTCGATATAACGCTCCGGCAAAACCAGTTCCGGATTGTGGCAGTAGCCGCAGCGCATGTTGCACCCGATCGTGAACAGCGCTGCAGCAGTATGCCCGGGATAGTCGACTAACGATAGTTTTTGAATGCCGCCTATCTTCATTTTTACACCTTTTTCGCGCCAACTTTTTTCACTGAATCAGTGCGATAATGTTTGCGCATTTCAAATTCTGCTTGCTTGGAATCGTTCCATTGTTTGACGGGGCGCAGGAAACCGACGACACGCGAGTAAATTTCACACTCCGCGCCGCATTTCTTGCAATTCGGTTGTTCGCCTTTCAAATAGCCGTCGTTTTTGCATACGCTGAAACTCGGGGTGAAGGAGAAGTATGGCAGGCGGTAGTTTTCGCAAATCTTCTTGACCAGCGCCTTGATTACCGCCGGATCGTCGACGCGTTCACCGAGGAAGAAGTGAATCACTGTACCGCCAGTGTATTTGGTTTGCAGATTATCCTGTAAATCGAGCAGTTCGAAAATATCGTCCGTAAAGTTGACCGGCAAGTGCGTCGAGTTGGTATAGAACGGCACCTTGACGTCTTTACCGCGACCGTTTGCGAAAATCGGATCGTCGAAATCGCGCTGGTCGGCGTGCGCAAAGCGGCGCGTCGTACCTTCGCCCGGCGTGGCTTCCAAATTGTATTGGTTGCCCGTTTCGACCTGATACGCGACCAGTTTATCGCGCATGAAATCCATGACTTCTTCGGCGGCTTTTTTGCCTTTTTCTGTGCCGACACCCGCACCCAACAGGTCTTCCAATGCTTCGTTCATGCCGAGCAAACCGATCGTGCCAAAGTGATTCGTCCAATATTTGCCGGTGGCTTTTTTAATATCGCGCAGGTAATATTTGGAATACGGATACAGGTTAATCTCAGTAAATTGCTCGACCGTTTTGCGTTTGACTTCCAAACTGTCGCGGGCGATATCCATGTAGTGCCCGACCTTTTTCTTTAATTCGCTGAGATTTTTCGATTCCAGCGCTAATCGCGGCATGTTTAGCGTCACCACGCCGATTGATCCGGTCAATGGATTCGCGCCAAATAAACCGCCGCCGCGTACTTCCAGTTTGCGGTTATCGATGCGCAAACGACAGCACATCGAGCGAGTATCTTCTGGACTCATGTCGCTGTTAATAAAGTTCGAGAAGTAGGGAATGCCATATTTCGCAGTGATTTCCCAGAGATCGTTAACAACCGGATTATCCCAATCGAATTCTTTCGTAATATTGATGGTTGGAATCGGGAAAGTGAACACGCGGCCCGACGCATCGCCGTTCGCCATAACTTCAAGGAAAGCGCGGTTGAACATGTTCATTTCTTCCTGAAAATCACCGTAATTTTCGTCCTTCATTTCACCCGCAATCACCACCGGTGTGCCCGCGAGATGCCGCGGTACAGTCACATCGAGCGTCACGTTCGTAAATGGCGTCTGGAACCCGACACGGGTCGGCACACTCATATTAAAGATAAATTCCTGCAGCGCCTGTTTGACTTGTTCCTGATTCAAACCGTCGTAACGAATGAATGGTGCGAGGTAGGTGTCGAGGTTAGAAAAGGCTTGCGCGCCCGCCGCTTCGCCCTGCAGGGTATAGAAGAAGTTGACAATCTGTCCCAGCGCGGTGCGGAAATGTTTGGCGGGCTTGCTCGAAACTTTGCCTTCTGCGCCCGTGAATCCTTCGCGCAACAGATCCGACAGATCCCAACCGACACAATACGCCGACAATGAATCGAGGTCGTGAATGTGGATGTGGCTGGATTTATGCGCATCGCCGACTTCCTTGCTGTAAACTTTATTTAACCAATAATTTTTCGTAACTTCGCTGGCGACATAATTGCGCAGACCCTGCAACGAATAACCCATGTTGGAGTTTTCGCGTACCTGCCAATCCAACTGATCCAGATACTGATCCATTAAATCGATTTGCGCCGAACTGTGGATTTCGCGAACTTTTTCGCGTTGATCGCGGTAAATGATGTACGCTTTGGCGGTTTTTTTGAATTTCGATGCCAATAATACTTGTTCGACGATGTCTTGGATCTGTTCGACCGTCGGCATTTTTGCCATGATCTGATCTTCCGCCTCGGCGATAACTTTCGCCGTCAATCGTTCCGCCTGTTTGGCGTCGAATTCGCCGGTGGCAGCGCCCGCCTTGGCGATAGCGTTGGTGATTTTGCTGGCGTCGAACTTGGCACGTCGACCGTCGCGTTTTTTGATAGTTTGAAACATGAGCCCTCCTTTTAAGTGGTTTAATTTATTTTTTTGTTCTCGTTCTTTGAACTTGTGATGGTTTTAGTTCTGATCCGAGATGACACCCCTCACTGTGTCCCGTAACACCATATTTAGTGCTTGTGAATAATTATACGCCCTATATATAGTGAAGTCAAGTACTTTTTACATGTAATTTTTACAATAACTTACATCTTATCCACTATGATTTTTGGCAAAATAGTCGGTAAATTTCCGGATCGGCTTTGATATATTTATACCAATCGTGGTGGGTAATATCGCGCGAATAGGTGGACATCGCGGTCGTTGCGCCGTCGTTTCTGATCACGAAACTGTTGGTGATAGCGCGACCCTTGCGGTAATAAACGCCTTTTAGGAAGTATGCATTGGTCACCGCGGTGATCGAAACCACGTGGACTTTTTTCTTGACGATATCGTCCATTTTGAGGACGCCCCCCGCGACCTTGAACGTCAATTTCCTACCGATAATTTCCTCGGTCAGTTTTTTATCGAGACGCGCCTGGAAATCGCCGCCTAGGCATTTAATCGCCGCCGCCGTGATAACGCCCTCTGGACCTTTACCTGCACCGATTAACATGTCCACGCCACCGCCATCGACACAGGTAGCAATTGATGCCATGACATCGCCCGCCTTTAATAGCATCACCATCGCGCCGGTCGCGCGGATTTCCTGAACGATTTCTTTGTGGCGCGGACGATCGAGAATCGCAATCGTCATCTGCGACGGTTTTTTGCCGAGCGCTTTCGCTACATTCATGATATTTTCCGTCACACTTTTTGTGAGGTCGATTTTGCCGCGCGCCGCCGGACCGACAGCGATTTTCCACATATAGGTTTCCTCGGCATACAACAACCCGTCGCGCTCCGACACTGCTAGCACCGTGATCGCGCCGTTGTCGCCGCTGGCGCACGCCGTTGTGTTTTCGAGCGGGTCGATGGCGATGTCGCATTCCACGGCATTAGGACTGTCGATGTCGCGACCCACGAGTTCGCCGTATTCCAACTTGTGCGATTGATCTAATCCACCCTCTGTTGAAACCACGCGCCCGCGCATGTTGATTTCGCCAAAAATTGATTTGAACGCATAAACCGCCGCCCGATCGGCGGAAAGTTTGTCGCCATGCCCGCGATACATGGCCGATAAAATGGCGGCGAATTCCGTCGCCCGCGTAAAGAATTCATAATTTTTCATAGAGATTCTATTGTATCACGAAATTTATTAAAAACATAATTGCAACGCCATCGCGAGTCGCGTAGCCTCAATATCATCCCAAGCGAAGTCAAGGGATCTTTTATGTGCTAAAATATTAACACGTTATAGTCGTCAATGATAATTTTTTAATCATCAGATCGTTGACAATGATAAGATGTTAAAGCTCGTTCGGATGAAATCATCCATCTGCACACCATTATATCTCAATCACGTTGAAAAAGCAAGTGCCATAAACGGAATAACACGTCTATGGCACATTATCTTGTGGAAAACATTATGCAACGCTGGCGAATTCCTCCGCCAATTTACGCATAAAATTAACCGCCCCGTCATCTAATTTCGATGATTGTTTTCTCGGTTCAATTTCCGGTTTTACGATCAACCCGAATTTGTATTGATCGAACAAATTTTGCAAATGGCCATCCAAACCGTGCAGGTATTTTTGGGTTGTTTCAACCGATTCGTGACCCAACATATCGCGTGATTCCATCGTGCTGGCACCATTGATTTGCAAATCGGTCGCGAACGAATGCCGCAGTGCGTGCGGATAACCCTCGTCGAAACCAGCATACGCCAACACTCGTTTGATTCGTTTGTAAATCGTTCCGGTGCTGTATGGTTTGCCGGTTTTATCGTATGGATTGCGCCATAAATAATCGGTTATATGATTTTTGGCGATGTAATCATCCAATCGTTTGCGTGCCTCCGGCGACATATACGATTCGCGTTGTTTTTGGCATTTGCCGATGTAATCCAATCGTCGGCCGTTTATTTCGCGCAATCGCAAATTCGTTAATTCCGTTAAACGTAAACCCGAATCAAATGGCAATTTGATCAACAACCAATCCATCGGGTTGCAATACGATAACACCGTTTCGATTTGTTCGGATGTGAAATAAACGCGGCGTGGCGGTGTTTCAAATTGGCGTTTGACCTTGCACAACCGAACCGGAATTTTCATTCCCATATCACGGTAATAATTGATCATCGGCCGAACGATGTGAAATCGATTATTCGCGGTTCGACCCGAACACCCCCGATTTATTTGATCCTCCAACCATGCATTTATGTGTTCTTCGGTGACCTTTCGCAAATCATCGACCGGAATCGATTTTGCGAAATCATCTAACACCCAGTTTTTACCGCGCATCGTTGCATCCGTTGCGCCCTTATCATCGACACAATGAATTTTGTATTCGGTGATTTGTTCGTGAATTTTCATAACATTCTCGCATTCTGCCCGCCCTTCTTAAATTGACAGTTAACTTTATTACTTACTATTATTGGTTTCTTTATAGTTACTTGGGTGGTGAAAATCCCACACCCTTAACAGATGTCATGGGCTGGTGAAAATCACACACCCTTATGGCGGCTTATCCACAAAAAACATGACCTTTATCCACAGTTTTTCGCCATTTATCCACAAGGTTTTCATGACAAATAAAAAACGGAGTCGTTTACCCTCCGTTTCATATATGGTATCGCAATATTTACATTATTCGATAACCGGTCGGTGTTTTGAATCCCCGATTGATTGGATCGAGCGCGATCATTCGTTTTTCAACTAATTTGCGGTTGAGATATTTGATTTGTTCGCGTGTCAATCCATAATCATCGGTGACGGTTTGCCGCACAATGCGAATGTATCCATGTTTGTCGGGTTTGAACCGTCGTGAATAATCGCACAACACGGAATACCAAAACATCGCGGCCGGATCGCCCGACAGCGCCGTTAATCGTGTTTTCTCGATTTTCAAATACGGTTTTATAATTCCCATTTAACCTCGCTTACATTCGTATTTAAGACTGTCCGGAAATGGGAATGGCCGCCAAGCATCAATGTTGCTGTGCGGCCATGAAACCTCGAATAATCAATTTGATTATATCAAATTTACAAAACAAAGTCCACCCTGTCCGAAAACAAGGTGGAAAAGGTTGAATGGTGACAATACCATTCAACCCATATCCTATCATTTTTTGGCATTTTTTGCAATGCGTGCGGCAACGGCATTTTTAGCGCGTGCCGATCGTTGCGCGGCTGTCATTTTTGACCACGATGTTTTACCGGCTCGTGAATTGTTGGCGACCATTTCATCGTATAGTTTAGCCTTGCGGCGCAATTCTGTTAGTTCGTCACGATCAATGTTGACGGTTTTCATTCGGTTCCTTTCATGGCGGCGGTGGCAGGGATGTTTTACTTTTTTAGTTTAGATTATCGACCGATTATTTGTGAATTCGTCGCCTCCTACGAACAAACTCGATTTTAGTTGATATTCGGATTCTGAAAACTTGAATTGCTATTGTCATTTTTCAACCTTTCTTGTGCCGCCGATTTGTTAACTTGCTTTGTGCATCCCTGCCACTGCAAATAGTATATCAAACGCGTTTGATAAATGCAAGCCTTTTTACTAAGAATTTTTATGCGCTTGTGGAAAACTTTTATCTGTTATTTTTCATGCCAGACTATACGGCGCCATAATCATAATCATGAATAAATTGATCATCAATCGCGTTGCGATATGGCAAGCAAAAAACATCGACGAATTCATGGCGCGACCATATCCGGCCGGCCGAACATATTTCGAGAACGGTATCGCCAAAACATCCGATAAAACAATGTTTCGTTATGGTAAAAATTACAAGATTGGTAAGGGTAAATCGGCGATTAAATTTTGTTTGTTCGTTGTGACGTTTTCGGATGCCGAAAAGAAAGTCGAAACATTTTTGGATGGAGTTGCGAAAACAATCGATGCCGGTTACGCGCAAAAAGTTTTATTGACATCATCGTTGTCGGGTTTTGAATATACCGATGATTTTTATGGAGGTGATGCATAATGGCCATCAATTTACCGTTTCCAAATATGGATTTTGTGCCATTGGATATTTTGACGGCCGCCGAAATGAATCAAATGGTTGCGAATGATGCATATTTGGCAAACATGTGGGCGACCACTGATACAAATGCTATAATACAAGCACGTCATCTCGGTTCTGACTTTTCATATTCAACAACCGAAAAAGATACTGGCCGAAAATGGATTGATGACAAAACTATCTATCGAAAAACAATCACCGGCACCACGCCAACTACCACGACCACGCAAACTTTGGCAAACCAGTTTCCAGGAATCAATAAATTGATAAACCTTGAATCTGCTATTGATGCTCCTGACTCAACGCAAATGCGACCGGCTGGTGCGCCAAACTATACACCAGCGGATTCGCATTACACATATTTCCGAATCGAAAAAGGCACCGGAACGGTATATGTTAATTCAACCGGCACGGCGAATGCCGGCGCGGCATTTAGGCTAACAGCGTATTATACGAAAAGTTAAATTGGCTTAAATGATCCCAAGTAATGCGATTGCCGTCGAATTGTTATCTTCACCCACAATAGATTCAGCGGCGGTTATTTGTGCTTGCATCTGAATTGTAGTTGCGGCTGGAACGTTGCGATAATAACGGCGCGGCAATGGCAATGTAACCTGCGGATTGTTTCCGTTGTAATCAGAATAATTACGAATTGATGAACGGTTGGAAACGTTTATTTGCGCATTTAATAACCGCCCTGCACGACAACATCCATCGACAATTAAGAGTCGCACAGCGGTATTTACAGTGATAACACCGGTTGCCGTGTTTAGTGAAAAAACATTGTTGTCGTCGTAGTCTTCGGCAACATTCAAAATAACATTTTGTGCGCTACCGCTTGCGATGGATTGTGCACCACTGCGCCGTGCGGTGAAAATTGCAAATGATAATGGATCGAGATGACGTGCTTGTATTATAGCATTGCCAGACTAAACACAATCATAATGATGGTATGACAACCAATAAAGAAGATCCGAGTGTAATCGCGTGGCGACAAGATGATGTTGCGAAAACGTTGGAAAAAATTGATGCAAAATTGGATCGAATTATTGAAAATTATGCAACCAAAGTTGAATTGACGCAGGCCATTGAACAACGCGAAGAAAGAATAAGTGAATTGAGCAATGAGGTAAAAGTCGCATTCAAACGCAAAACAGTTCAAACAACCGCCGCCATCATCGCGGCAATGGTTAGCACAATGGCCGCGATTATCGCATTTTATGAATTATTTAGGTAACAATTAACGAAAGGAGTTGCAATGCAAAATCTATCAAAAACACAATTATTATCACTCGTCGTTGGCGTTATTTCGGCAATGGCCGGATTGATTACCACGTTGGGGCAGATTTGGGGGTTCCAGGAAATTTCCAATCAAATCGGCGAAACATGTTTTGCGATTTCCGGTTTCGCGAACATCGTATTCTTCGGCATCACGGTTCAAAAAGCAAAGGCCAACACGGTGTTCGATGATGCCTCTTCGTCTAACGGTAGGACGCCGGACTTTGAATCCGATGATGGTGGTTCGAATCCATCAGAGGCAGCCACGACCGAACCGGCCAAACCATTCGTCATCAATCCGAAAACCGGTAAAAACATCGATGGGATAATGAAATGAAACGCAAATTATTTTTCATTGGCACAATTTTAACCCCGATTATTTTATCGGCGGTGTTCATTTTTTTTGGCCATCCCGATCAAAACGGCCGAATCAGTTTGACAGGTGAAACCACCAGCACGCCGGATGGTTATCAGGAACTGATCCAACAATCCAAAATCACGTTGGCAAATTCTGCACGCGAAACATTGATCACGATCGACGGCAAGGATGAAATCCGCAACGACATTGTGACCGTCGAATCGGTTGATTCAACCACGACGGTTGATTGTCCGGCCGCATCCGAATGTGGTCAGGGTTGGTATGTGCCGACCGATTCACCAACATCGTTCATGAATGCCACGAATGGCAAATGCATCGACACCGACGGTTATTACGGTTCACAATGTTGGGATTTGGGAAATTTGTTTTGGCAAAACTACACCGGCCGATCATTTTCAACATGCGGTAAGGGTGGCGCAAAAAACACGATTGAAAACGGTTGTTGGCAAATCAACGCCGGTAATAATTTCGATATGATTTGGGATAAAACCAAAATCCAGGCCGGCGATTTCGTCGTGTTCAACGGTGGTCAATACGGTCACGTCGGCATGGCATTGGGCGGATACAATAACGGATACGTCGCACTATTTGGCACGAATCAAGGCGGTGCGGCATGTTCGGGCGGTGGTGCGGCCGCCAATACGATCAACATCAGTTTGTCACAATTCGCCGGCGCGTTCCGGCCGAAATCATGGCACAATAATCCGGCACCGAATCCCGATCCAAACCCGAATCCAACACCAACGCCACAACCGGATGTGACATCATACACCGTCGTTCGCGGTGATACGTTGGGTGAAATTGCCGTTAAAAACGGTTGGTTCAAGTCTGGCAAATTATTTGGCGATGATGGATTAACACAGGAAATCGCCGATCGAAATGGAATTGCAAATCGTGGTTTGATTTTCCCAAATCAAGTCATCGTTTGGCCGTAATATGAAACGCACAAAACAGCCAAAGCCGCAGCCCAAAACGAAATTGGATGAATTCAAAATTTATTACGAGGAAATTCCGATTAAGCGGTGAGGCTTGCGGTTTCGGCCAAAATAACGTAAGCTGTTAGCATCATGAATAAAGGTTTGGTGTTCATCAAGGCGCATAAAATAATTTTTATCATCATTGGCACAATTTTGGTCGTTGGAATCGCCGTGTGCGTGATTTTATTGGTCAAACATGATAGTGAACCCATCCGCGACACAAAGACGTCGCAAACGGCGTCAGAATCGCCAAAAACGACCACTAATTCCGAACCGGCGGCCGAAACGGTCGATGAATCGCAAAATACGCCCGAAACCGTGATCGAAACGACACAATCGACCACCACGACCACACAAACGCCGGCACAAACAAACACGCCGGTTCAACAACAACCAACGCAACCGGTCGAGCCAACGCCAGCACAAAAATGCGCGGACGCTACCGCATCATTCGCGTCACAATACGCAAACGACATAAATCAAATGAAACAACGATTGGGAAATATGTCACAAGCGGATTTCGTGACGGTTTTTAGTCAGGGTCAATATGTTTACGATTATTTGTTCAATAATTATCGTTTCGCAATCAAAGATGTTTGCGGTGATCCGAGTGTGACAGATTTTTATAATTTCATGTATTAGTCGAATGGTGAGATCGATAAATTCAATATCGCATTCGCGGTGAATGCTGGCACGCTAACCGTTCCGCCGCCCTGTGCGCCAATCGTGGCCAACAATCGATATGTCGTGTTGTTTAATTGGTGGCATTGACTAAACACCATCAAACCTGTGCCAACGTTTTGATAAACAAACATGTTGCACGGAAAATTGTCGCCGGCCGATAATGATGTTTGCAGATTCACGTTTTCAACATACACGCCGGCCGGAACGGTAAACGTCGTTGAAAATTGTTGACCATCGCCGTATGTGCCAGCCGGCACACTCAATGACGCCGTATGCCGGCTTTTTTGTTTCAACGCCGAATAATCTGAATGTTTTATAAAATTACTAATTATAACCATTACGCCTCATCTCCGTATAAATGATAATATGCTGGTAGTGATACATTTGTTATAAGTTGTGTTGTTGTTAGCCGTGCGCCAATATATTCATCGCCACTCCCAGTATTCACATTTTTTTGGCAACGTGTCGGCATTAACGCGTCAACTAAATTGTTGTTATATATCATTAACGTTGTATCCCATATTCGTGCCTGCGGAATATAACCTAAACTATGTATTATTGTTGAATTTGACGTTGTTATGCGATCAGCCATAACGATTTTTTGATAATTGAAATCAGATGAAAACTTAAAGTTTGTTGAATCTTCATAAATATTCGCAATATCACCGGTATAATCGGGCGGCGCGAATGCCAATAACCGGAAATAAAACGTGACGTTCGATCCGGTGTTATTCGTCATCGATAAATAAATTCGCGTGCCATCGGCACCAATCGTCAAAGCAATATCCGGCATTGCCGCATTGAAATTCGGAACCTCGATGTTAATATCGTATGCCGGTGAAAAATTGGCGTTAGTTGACCATTGGCCAATTAACAACGGCGTAAATGGCAAGCCGTGATTTATGGATGTATCCAAATAACCGGTCGATCCCGAAACCACGAATTGCGTCGATTGTTTGAAGACGATGTATGGCATCGGGTAATCAGAGATGAACCGAAATTTCCGCAGATCCGCCATATTATATGCTCAATTCGTTAATCACATCAATGCCAGGATCGGAAATCGCGGAAATCACATCGTTCGGGTTGGATGGTTTCGACCCGATTTGAATGCGCCGCAACCCCGATGAATCCGAATAAACAAAACCATCGGCATTGACGCGTGTGCGAACCGCGCCACCACGCCGCACAATCAATTCGCCGGTGTTTTGATTTAATTCGATATTGCCATTGTTCGTTGAAACAACTTTCGACCCCTCAAATTCCACGTTTTTTACAATCGACATATTACTCCTTTCATCCCAATAAATCCGTTCCGTCCAATACCGACACGTCCAAAATAAACGGTTCAACCACCACGTGTTTTTTGGCGCGAATCGTCGTTTGCAATAATCCGCGTGATAATTTCGTCACGATCGCCGTCACCAAATAATCACCCGAATATTTGTGATCAATGGTGATAACATCACCCATTTGCAATGATGGGTCACCCTTAACATCGATTTCAATGTTCGGCGAATATTCGGATTGTTTATTCAAAATGTCCATCGCGAATAAATCACAATTTCGATATGATCCGAAAAAGTTATTGTCGGTGATTTCCAAAACTTTATTGCCGAATTTATCCTGGCTGTCGGTATCGTATGCCTCATAATTGATCGTATCAACAACCTTTGCCGGTTGACCCCACATTTCCATCCCATCGATTGAAACCGGTGCGGAATTGGTGTTCGTGAATGTGACCTGGTATGAATCCTGAAATAATGTGCCGGATGCCGTCACGCCCGACGTCACGGCCACACCCGACAAGTTTTTAGCGGTAAACCATGACGATGTATTTACTCCATTGAACACAAAATCATCGGCCTCCCATGTTGGATCGTCAAACGACAACCATGCCGAAAACGTGCCGTTGGCCGGAATGCGCCATTGATCATCGGTGGCCGATTTCGAATAACCATCCTCGTTTTCGATCGAGAATATTGGTTGTAACGGTTGAACGGCGCGAACCTCCGACGTTATTTTCACATCGTTAATAATTCCATCGGTGCGCGACGGTTTGATTGAAATAATGTTGGATTCATCAAACATCATTACCGGTTGTTTGCCCAAAACACCGGCTCGGGTGGTGAATCGGATGATGCCTTGTTCATCCAACCACAACGTGCCGTTTTCGGCCTGAACCAATCGTTTCAACGCGTTGCCAGCGTTGTCGCCCTTATTGAACATCACAAACGGAATCATGTTTTGGCCAGTCGCCAAATTATATTGATCCGGCGTCATGCCGTATTGTTGCAAAATCGTTGCGATAACCATGTCTGTGGTGGCATTCATCAGTTTGATTGCTGACCGCAACCCCTGATCGCCGATTTCCGATAAAAAGTCGATGGCCGTCCATTTTAATTGCAAATTATCGTCGGAATAATCTGGCATGTTTTGTGTCAACCCAACGAACATCGGAATGTTCGATTCGGTGCGGAATCCCAAAAACAATCGCACCGGTCGTTTCGGCAAAATCAATGTAGCAATGGGTGAAATATCGGTGGCCTCCTCTGAAAATGCAAAATAATTATCGAAATTGTTTAATGCAATGTCGGCAACGGCGGCCTGAACGTTAAACGGAAATTCGACCGACCGTTCGATCGCCATTTCAATCAACCGATCCGAAACCGCCATCCATTCATACGCATCCCAAACCTGCGTCGGGTTATCGTCCAATGTGGCCAGCATATCGACGCCATCCAATGCCGATTGATCCAATGTGAACCATTGCACGTCATCACGGCGTTGTTTGGTGAATGAGATATTGGCCGCCCATGACAACGGAACCACCGAACCACGCGCCAATTCATGAAAGCGATCAGTTACGGTTTGCATGGTCAAACCCCGATGGAGTTTTGTGATGTTTCGCGCATGACAATGGTCACTCCATTAACCACGCCACAATTATTGACAATTTTTTGCGGATTTGAAAATTCCAATATCACCGGCATGTTTTCGATTCCCAATCGGGGGATCGTCAACAATGGCCGCAAAAATGTTGAATATTGGCGTCGTTCAAATGCCAATAACCGCAAATAATCATCCTCCGACATATACGCCCATGAATGGGTGATTCGTCGTTTGCCATCGTATGTGACGTATGTGAAAACATCACCATTCAACGGTTCGACATTGGTTTTGCCATCGATGATTTCCTGCGTCAACGGCACCTCTAATAAATCATACGTCAAATTATCAACCGTATCGATCAGTTGCATTGTTATCGCGTTATTCATGACATTGCCCCCATTCGTGTGCGGTTAATGATTTCCAATTGGTCGGCGATTTGTTGCGCCACGCGTCGTTGTTCGGATGCCGATGTTGCGAATGTGCCGTAAACATTGATCGTCAATGGTTGACCGGCACCGGCCGATTGTAGTTGCTCCATCAATGACGCCATTTTCGATTCCGGCACAACCCATTCATCCTCGCCACCATCGCCGGCGTGAATAATCCGGCCGCCAGGTTCGACAATACCGCCCATGTATAACCGCGGAATTTTTAGCGTTGGAATTTTGCCGATGTTGACGCCAGGCACCAAATTGATAATGTCGATTGCGCCGTTAATCAAATTGAATGGCAAATTGATCGCGCCCTCGATAATTCCCAAAATTCCATTGATGCCACCCTTAATCGCATCGCCAATCGCACCGGCAACCTTTCCGCCGAATCCAGTGAAAATATTGACGATGCCATCCCATAACGATTTGAACAATGAACCAAACGCGCCAATCAATGCACCGATGATTTTCGGGATTGCCGCGACAATACCCATGAATAATTGAACCGCCGCGTTAATTAACATCATGATCGTGTTTGGATCGGTCAACCATTGAATGATATTGTCGATGATGTTCGGCAAAGCATCGACCAACGCCAAAATGATTTGCGGTATGGCCTGAACGATTGCCAAAAACATTTGAATTGCGCCGTTCAATAACAGAGTCAATGTGGCCGGTTCGGTTAGTTTTTGCACGATGGTGATTATCAAATTAGTCAATGCCAACAATAATTTCGGGATCAATTGAATCAATGCATCGATCAATGTCGGCAAAATCGTCACTAACGCATTAAATATTGTTTCAATCAATGATGGCAACACTTCAACGATTGCCATGATGATTTGCAACGCCGCTTGGATGACGGCAGGGATCAAAACCTCCAATAATGCCGGTAATTCGGCAATCAATATCGGCGCCAATTCCGAAATTAGTTGCACGATGCCGGTTAATGCCGTTTTGATGACCGGCACCAAATTTTTCATGACATTGCCGGCCGATTCAACGAAATTCGATAATAATTGATCAAAATTCGCATTTTCGTCGGCCAAGCCGGTGACCAAATTCGACCACGACGCTTTCATCGTGCCAATCGAACCCGAGATCGTTTCCGACGCCTCTTTCGCGGTGGTGCCGGTGATTCCCATTTCATCCTGTGTTTTGTGAATCGCCAAAATCAATTGATCGAATGGAATGTCTTTAACGTTTTCGGCCGTCGCCTTAAACGAATCGCCCATAACACCGGAATCATTGACCAAACGCGCCATTTCCGACGCGGTACCGCCATAACCCAATTTCAGGTTGTCCAACATCGTGAAATTGTCTTTCGCGAATCCCTGATATGCATTTTGGATTAAATCAATTGACGTTCCCATTTTGTTTGCGTTGTCGGCCATGTCGGTGACGGCCATATCGCCGATTCGCGCCGCCTCCGCCGTATCACCGCCCAAACCCTGCAATAATGATGCCGAGAATCCGGTGATGGTTTCCATGTATTGGTTGGCCGACAATCCAGCCGTTTTATACGCGTTTTCAGCATATCCCATCACCGCATCGGATGAATCCTTAAACAACGTTTCAACACCACCGGTTAATTGTTCGTAATCCGCAAACCCCTTAACGGCCGAAATCGCCAATCCAGCGACGGCGGTTGCGGCAACGGCCAATCCAGCGGCCGCCGCCTTGCCAATCGCCGCAAACCCCTTTGATAATTTGCCCTCTGATTTCGAAACCGCAGTTTCAGCATCGGAAAGACCCTTATCGAGGCCTTTAGTGTCAACATCAACAACATATTGAACTTTACCAACGGTGGTTGCGGATCCGGCCATTACGTCACCTCACTCCGTTTCACGAACGGTTTAATGCCACGTTTGAATGCGGTGTTTGGCGATTTTGCCAATACCGACGCCGTGCTAACTTGTTGTGCGCGTGCCTGATCGACTAATTTCGAATACCAAACTTTTCGCGCACCCTCCAATAATCCGAAAACCTCCTCAATGGTGATTTCATTGTTGCGGATTGCCGCGATGCCAAGCCACCCGAAATAATAACCAAATTCGGCCACAATATAAATTTCGGAACTAATGCGGTTATCCTCGCCATTATCGCGTTTTTCCATACGGCGTTTGTAACGCGCCATCATCGCATCGCGATCTTTTTTGGTCATCAAATCCAAAACGTTAGTCATTGCCATCGGTTGAATCCTCCGCATTTTTATCGGCGAAAATTTGTTGCAAAACCGTGTTGATCCCATCAACCCCGACCGCATGAACCAATTTGGCCGCGTCACCGTTGGCGTCCTTTGCAACAAACAACGGAACGTAACACGCCTCTAATTCCAATTGCGTTTTCACAACGGAATCCATCGCTTTTGAAACCTCATCCAATATTTTTGTTTGTTCATCCTCGCCCAAATCGTTCAACGCCTTGATTTTTGATTTGACGTTCATTGCCTTGCGAGATTCAGCCAATAATTTATTCGACAATCGGCTGATGTCCAATTTGTCACCGGCACCAATCCGGCGAACCTCATATAATGCACCGTCAATGCGTGCGTTACGCGTTGTTTTTAAGTTGCTGGTGCTAATCGTGATTTCCGACATATTATTCCTTTCGTTATGGTTAAAATTATGATGTCGGGTAGTCTGGCAAGTCGATTTTGTGTGTGGTATAATGATCGCAATGAGATTACATACACCGAGTTTCGTTTTAGGTGCATCGACCACCAAATTTTTGCGAAAGTATTGGTATATCGGAATTTTTTACGTTTTGTTTTATTTGATGTTTTGGATGGTGTTCGGGGTGTTTTGGTTGATTTATCGCGGCATTAAGGCCATCGTCAACAAAACCAAAAAACAACCGACAACCGAAACGCCGGCCAAATCGTAATTATTTCAACCAATTTTTCAAACCCTGTTTCGCGGCCGATTCGCCGGCTTTTTGCAAATAATGTTTTGCGCTAATATTCACCGATTGATTGATGCCGGTGCGACCGCCCAATTCATGAATTCGTGCATACGGCACGCGATCATCGCCATAAACGACCGCAACGGTATCACCGTCCGTTTCAACGCGACCATCCGATCGCAATGCGCCGGTGTCCTTTGGTGCGGTCATTTGTGCGCGGTTGTTGATCGAATCGGCCATAGCGCGTTTGGCATTTTTAATGTTTTCGAGTTGAACCCGTTTGTAAACATCGATGCCGCCATTGACCGGTATTATTTTCGCCATGATTTAATTATGCCGGCCAATAGTCAGGCAAATCAAAAAGCGCCGTTGTGATCGCGAATAGCGGCGCTTATCGATGAAAACCACCCCACTACACCTTAAATTTAAGTCTCTCGCAAAACATCAAAAACAATCGGGGTGGTTTTCGTTGCGAGGTGCGACCTATGGCGTCGGCACTGCCGCCCATGCCTGTGCCGAAACATCCCAGAATTGAGGGGTGTCGGGATCAGGGTATCCGAGCAACAGATAACCGTCGGCCGTAGGTTGCATTTGGATTGTGCATTCAATTTGCAACGCATCGGATGTCGATAGCGTTGGATTGAACACGGTGCTGACCAATCCAGCGTAAACGTGGATGTCATTTTTCGCGTCCTGCCCATCACACACGGGGTGGATGTTGATTGGTCGCGGTGTTTTCGTGGTGCAATTGCCACCACCAAACACCAACGGATCAGTTTCGGCGATGTCGAAAATCTGTTTTAGATAATCCATCGACGGCAAGAACAACGTAAATGTTAATTCAGCGGTGTCGGCCTTTCCCGACGGTTGACGGCGCGTTCCGGCCTGTGTATCCGCCTCCATCATGCCCTCCTCATAATTGGGGGAAATATCGCCCAATAATTCGGCCGGAATCAAGACGGAGCCGATACTCATTTCGTATTTGCCACCGAGTAATGTTTCAGTATTCATTTGAAACGTCCTTTCATTTATGATTAATAGTTGATTGTTCCGGTCGCGGAATAAATGACACGATTATTATCATCCAATCCCACGTTTGTGATAGTCGAAAGTGGCATGATCGTCACATTCTTATATCCGGTCGTTGTCACCGGTGGAACCGCCGGCAACACGCAAACTCCATAGGAGCCATTCAAAAAATCAATAACATCACTAAGCCGTTTGTAGCCATCGACGTCGGTTTCGCCACGACAATATAGTTCGTAACTCTGCGTTCGTCGCGCACCCCTCGACTGCGCGTCACCCACATTCGCGATGTAGATACCTTTGCGGTCAAGGGTTAGTTTTTGAAAGAATAAATCGGTGTCGATCGTGCCGAATCCGTTATCTTCCAAATATTTCAAAAGTGATAATGTGATCATTTTTTAATCCCTTCAATTACACCGATAACCGTGCGTTTAATAACGCGAACCGGATGCCAGCCATTACGCCGTTGCATAATCAGTCCTTTCCAATGTTAGGGTGTAATGTTCGATTGCATTGGTGTCAAAGTTTCGACCCTGCGTAATTCCCAAGATCGCGTAATCTTTACCGGCATATCGGATGCCGTTCCCAACTATCTCGTCATTTTCAGCGACGTCTTCGGGGTGAATATGCAATGTAGCACTTGATTCACGCGTTTCCTGGTTATTGACGGTCGTCATACCGGATCGCACCTTAAACACACCCATTCGGGCGGTTTCCGATAAAATCCGGTTGCCGTAAACCCCACCGCGATCGATTTCCAAATATTGATACGGAACTTGTTGAAATGCATCAAACACGGTCATCACAACCCCCGAAATCGAAGATTGTGCGGCCGTGACGTATTCCCGAACCGCATTTTGAATATTTGGCCAATATCGCGCCGTTTTTGTCGATTAGATCGGCCAACACGCTATGACCATCACGATATGAAATCTGAAAGTCCTCAACGCGTTTTGACGCGACGCCACCGGCGGCCATTTCCGCCGATTCAGCGGCCATTCCGCCGAAGAATCGCGCCCAAACCAATGCCAAGTCATTCGGCAATGGATCGAGAACACCGATGTCGTCACAGATCAAATCATTGACACGCAATTTTGCAATGTTAAGGTATAGATCGAAATTTATTGTTTCGGTTTGCGAAAGGGTGCGACCAAGCAGAGCAACGACATCCGTTTGTTGTAATGGGTTATTCATTTTGATCCTCCTTTCGCAAACTTACTTTAATATTCAACATTCGATCAGGGTGCAGGTGTGTAAACCGCCGCAGTCTTGAATCCGGTCAACGAACCACCGACGAAACGCTCGACGAGCATGATGTCTTGGTTGTTTGTCAGATCAAAGTCGGTTCGCACGGTCGCATTGGCCTCGCCGAATAGCACATACGCGCCATCCAACACACCGATGATCAAACCGTCGGCAGTCAACTCATCCAATTCATAGATGGTCGCACCGATGGCCGTATCAAGGTTTGTGCCAACAGGGAATATTGGCAGGCCAGCGCTGTTTTTCGCCAACAGCAAAGCGGTTCGGAATCCGAACGGCACGAACAGCGTTTTGGCACCGTTCCCACGAATCGCGCCGAGAGTTTTAATCGCGGCATCATAATTCGTATCGGCGGTCACACCGGCAATAGCCGTCGCGACAGATGCGCCAAACGTTCCAGTGGCAGCAGTCGAATCATCGACAATGCCGTATAGGCCACGACCGGCGGTTGGTGTGCCAACGGCGCCTTCCTTAGTGCCACCAAGCAACGCGGCAACAACGATTTGGTTCGCCACACGCGATGCCAATTCCTCGACACGAAACGCCAACAGTTCGCCGGATTCATCGTCAAACAAATCCTGCAAATCAATCGGGAGTTTCTTGTAAACGTTGATGGCCTTAACGTCGCGACGTAACGCGGCAACATTTTGATTGACCTTCGTCGCGCCCTTTGCGTGACCACGAGCCGTGTCAGACGTTCCCATGCTGTAAACAGCACCGGCACGCGCACCCATTTGGCGAAATGCCGCCAATGCACTCGGTTGATCCTGCCATGCCTTAAAGAAAATCGATTCAATGCGAGCCGGCAAGATTGCATCGCCAGTGATGGCCTTTTCCTTTAAGTTTTCCATCCAAGCCTTCATAATTTGCTCGTTGGAACCGCGATTGTATTTCAAAACGATGTCCTTGAAATCTTTTAATGCGGCTTTCGATTTCAGATAATCGCCGTTTGATTTGGCGGTCTGAACCGGTTGTGTTGCCTTTTCGACAACGGTGTCTTTTGCAATTTCCTTAGTCATTGCTTTTTCCTCCGTATTAGATTTAACATTTTCGTCAACTTTTTCATCGGTTTTATCCGTTGATTCAGGCGTTTCCGCCTCTGTCTCGGTTGGCGTTTCGACAGGTTGGGTTTCGGTTGTTTCCGCCGGTTTTTCCTCTTTCGGGGTTTCGACCGGTTTTTCCGTTTGGGAATGGTCTTTGCCATCACCATTCGCATCACCGAATGTATCGTTCTGTTTGGTTACAGGTTCCGACATGGTTTGTCCTCCAAGTAAGGATTTAATGGCGATCAATCGTGCCTCTTTGTTCGATCCGCGATATACCAACGACACCTCGATAATTTCGGCATTGCTAATCGTGTCAGCGTCGAAATTATAATCATAATCGATCATGGTGATCGAAAACGCGTTCGATAGGTGGCCTTCCTCAATCAGCGTCAACATTTCCTGCGCGACATCCCGTGATGAAATGCCGGCTTCGAAAATCAATTCGCCGTTTTGGAAATAAGCCGTCCGCACCGAACCGATAACGTCACGCACGTCACCGCTATGATTCAGCATGAGTGGAATGTCTACAATGTCCGTAATGCCTTCCGCAGGGATGGCGTCCACCGTAATGTCACCACCACCTTTCAAGGGTAATCTCAAACTTGCAACATTGACCTGCTCATAATGTCGGTCGATATTGGCAGAAGATGCAACAAAGACGATCCGCCGCTCGCCGTCAACCAATTTGGTTTTGATCGAGCTGCTAATTGAAACAATCTTCGATTTGACTTCGTTTGCCATAATTTTCCTCGTTAGGTTAATATTGATGACTGCGGCGCACATAATGTGCATTGCTTTCGTCAATAACAATTATGGTTTCGTATAGTCTGGCAGTGCTACCGGCGTTTGTTGGGGCTGATTTTCGCCGCCAATTTGAAAAGTTTGTTGCCCAGCCACGATCTAAACTTTTTCATCATGCGTTCCTTTCGGTTCAATTTCCGGTTCGGTGAATTTATACATTCGTTCGGCGGTGGTCGATGACGGTGTGATGACCTTGATATTCAATTTGGCCTTGCATTTCGTATTGGTGCAAATAACGCCCTCAACAATCGTTGTGCCTTTGGCCTCCATCAAATACCGGCCGCAATATTTGCAATTGATTTTCATGATTTTTTAACCTCGTATGTGACATAACAACCGCAATGCGGATGCAATGATGCCGAATCAACATTCACAAAATCATTCATGAATGTGCCGCCATCGGTTCCGGTGATCGACATTCCAACCGGCAAAAACGATCGGTTGACGATTTCCGATTTGCCATCCATTGCCGCGCAAAATTCACATGGCGAACCGGTATTGGTGTGCCATGTTTTCGTGATCGTGGTGGCCGTTTCATTCATCAATTGATTCATCGCGTCAACCGACGCATTGCCAATCGATCGGTGTTCCTCTGTTCGCGCCAAACGTTGCACGCGCCATTCGTCGGTGTCCATAATTTCGCGCAAATTGCGTGCGATGGTTTCCTTATCCCATTCCAGCGTTTGACCCTTTGCCAAAACATCGCGAATCGCGTTGGCGGTGTCGGTTGTGTATGATTGCGCGACGTTCGTCAAATATGCGCGATATTGTGATTTGGTGATTTCCGAAACAACGTATTCCGAAACGTTATCGACGGCGATTCCGGCCGAAACCAACAACGCAATACCCTCCGTGTATGTCACCGCGCCGCGAACCGCCATATACGCCGTAATCACGGCCAATATTTCCGTAACCATCGATGTGATGTCGCGTTGATCGGCGTCATTGACGTCCTTCGCATTTAATTCATTGGCGTCAATGGAATTGTCGATTTGTTTTTGCATATATTCGCGAACGATCTTGGCAATTTGCTCAACGACATCGGGATCATCGGGATCGGCGATTTTGTGCGAACATTCCGCGCATTCGTGGTGCATACAAGATTCACCGGATTCGGTTTTGTGCGATGCAATACGTTTTTTAACCTGTTTGCTCGTTGAATCCGGTGAATCCACAACCTCATCGCCCTCATCGACTTCGGGCTTATCATTGACAATGACTGGCCGTTGATAACCGGTTTTCAATAGTTTGTAACCGTTCGATAATTCAAACGCGTCAACCACCGAATCCAAATTGTATCCGGCATTGATGGCCGAATTGATCAAATCGAATTCAATTTTTTTGCGCTCGGCATCAGTTTTTTCCTCGTCGGCAACACCAGGAATATCAACGTCAAACGTGATGGCAAAACCCAAACCGCCGGTGATGCGGTTCATTTCATGGGTAAATCGTGTCCAAATTTTCGTTGCGAACGGAACGACGGCGTATTTGATGAATATTTGTTCATCAACGCGAACCGACGCATATGTGTTGTTATCGTTTACGCCACGAATTGACGCCGGCACGCCATACGCCGAATCAATCTTTTTGTTGGCCTGTTCGAAAATGTCTTTCAACGACATCTCCTTGTTCGTTTGCGCGAATGGCACCCATTGAATTTGTGCATCAACCGGATTGCCGGTCGTTGGGGAAATTGGGCGATGCGTATAAACCACGTTATTATTGCGACCCGATCCGCGATGTTTTTTCTGCATCCGATCAACGATTTCATCAAAGTCATCAACCGATTTGGCCGTGATTATGAATTGACCGGCCGGCACCGCGCCGTTTTCGAAAAATCCGGCCTGGTATGCCGCAATGTAATCATCCAAATTCGCCCATTTGTGCGCCGCAATCGACGGTGAATAACCCTTTGATAAATCATACGGATCGAATCCGGCATAAATTTCAATGACGTCATCGGTGGTGTATGTTTTGCCGGCAACCTTATAAACTTTCGTTTTGTTCGTGACGAATTCCGACACGTCCTCTAAAAATGTGAATCCGGAAATGTTATCGTCCGTCACGGGGCCGCCAGGAATCGCTTTGCCGTCCTGTTCATGCCACAATAACAAATAAACTTTCCGATGCACCAACGTCATCACCGCCAACGCCTCACGAAAATCGGCCGACGACATTTGTTGATTCGGGTGATACAAACGATCCAACACGCGTGTTTCGGAAACTGGTTTGCCATTGGCATCAATGGCGTATGGTCGAATCGTCATGAATTCATTGGCAATTTTTGAAATTGATGGGTAAGTGTTATCAAACGACAGCCCCTTATAAAACGCCATTGTTGAACCGAATCCGCGACCACCGGCGTATTTGTTTCCATCACCGGCGATGAAGTATTTTTTTCGCGCTCCTATGTTGAGCAATTTGCGAATATTATCAAACATATCTCATATTATGGTCATGTATAGTCTGGCAACGCTACCGCACACCGCCATATTGAACTTTGGGTTTTTCCATATCCGAAATCGCATAACGCAACGCATCCATAATGTGATCGTTGCCATCCTCCGGTTCATCCAATTGTTCGCCGGAACCGCGACGTTTGCGCCACGAATATGATAAAAATTCGCGCTCCAAATTTTTCGATGTGGCGGTGTAATAGACTTTTTTATCCTGAACACGCGATATTCCGGCAACGCGTGATCCAGCACCCTTATCGACCGGAATGGTTGGCCAACCGGAACGCGCCATTTCCGCGATCAATTCCGGCCGCGCCGAATCACAAACGATCGTGGTTTCCGGCAATACACCGGAATCGCGCAAATCATCATCGTATTGCGACGGCAACATCCCAATGCGATATAACACCTCATTCAAATAAATTTCGCCATCCGCGCCCTCGTAAACGGCCACAATCGCCGTTGGATCGTTCGAAAACCCGAAGTCTAAACCATAACGTCGCAACACGGCATTTTCCGGCACCGATTCAATCGTTTGCCATCCGGTATAAACCAACCCATCAACCTCGCCAACTTGACCCTCGCCATAAACGCGCCACCAATTCGAATTGCGATCATGCGATTCAATGGCCTGCCGTTCGGGTGCCGATAACGCCTCGTTGTCGCGATACGTCACAATCAAAAAATCCACATCATCACGGTGTTTTTCCAAATATTCAATATGCGCCCAAAAACGACGCGTCGGGTTGTAATCGATGATGATAAAATCCTTTGTTCGCGTGGCCATTTGGTCAAATATGTCGTGGTTCAATAGGTTAGCCTCGTTGACGAACAAAACATCGCGTCGCGGCCCGCGTGCTTTTCCATAATCATCAATGGCCACGAATTCAATTTGACCGCCACCATATCGTTCGAATGTGTAAATCAAATTGGTGCGATTCCATTCGCCCTCGACATAATCGTTCAAATCCTTTAATATTCGAATAAAATCACGCATTGCGCCACGCCGTAAATGCGGTGATGTGGCCGAAACCACCGACACCAAACAATCGGGGTGGCGTTGCGCGTAATCAATCAAAATCAACAATATCGCAATCGTTTTTCCGGCCGACGCGCCACCCTGAACAATCCTAATCCGCTTTTTTAACCGGCGGATTTTTCGCAGTGCGTTTGTTGTGATCATTGCCGTTACTCCTATCAAATAATGGTTTTGGCGGCTCGAAGTTCGTTTGTTCGATGATTTGTTTCGGCACGCCGTAAACTTGGTTGATCATCGATTCAATTTCGCGCCATTGACCCTTATTGATGGCGATCGCCAATTTGCGTTCGAAATACGGTGCCGAAACGTCATCCGCGATTTGTCGCAATTCCGGTTCGGTTAATTTCATCATGCATTCCAATTTGAATCGCGGCGTATCCTCTTTTTTCCATGCGCCATTGTGACGTCGTTCTGGATGCGCCTCAAATCCAGGCGGTGTCGGAACACCACCCTTGCCAACGCTAGGTTTCCGTTGCTTTGTAGGGTTTTTCGCAGTTTTTTTCGTCGTTGTCATGCCACCGCACCTTTCATTTCAAATTGGTGCGCGTCGGTCGGTTTCAACCCGCCCTCTACCACATGGAATGTGGTCGCATCGTCACTATGCTTGACGCGCATACGTTTTTCACCCAAATACATGCCGGCATTCATATCGTCAATGGTCGAATACGGCAAAACATCACAATTCAGTGTAATCGATGGATCGAGAATTTTCACATATCGCAACATATAGCCATCAATGAATTTGCCACCGGTGCGATCCATGAAATCCTTTGTTTTCGTTCCATCACGCACATTGATCGTGATTCGCGCCACGCGTTCGCCATTCGGCAATTCAATGATTTGGCGATTCCGTTTGATTTGCGTTAATGAAAAACCGGTTGCACGGTAAATCGTGCCGTCACCGCATTGTGCGCCATCCGCGAATGAAATAATGGCCTTAACAAAAGGGTAATGTTGTTTGATAAACCGCAATGCATACGCAATACAGCGCGATTCCGAATTTTTTGGCAATATATCCGAAAACGCCATGCGATTCAATTCCATCACGCCATTCCACGCAATATCACCGTTGAACAACGGCAATGTTTTGGATTTATCCATTGGCGATCCAAACGACATCACGCCGCCCAATACGCCATTCAAAAAACAACCAAAATGTAATTTCGAATTCTGCACGATTTTACCCGAATAATGATGTTTCATAATGAACGGTCGCGCTGTTTGCGCGTTGATCAATTTGACCACGATGTTTTTAGCCCCGAGCATCAATGAACTCCTTGCAAATCGCCGTTATTGCCGCCGGAATGCGTTTGCCATCGAATTCACCGTGTTCAGCATCCGCCGCATCGATTGCCGCACGAATAATCGCGGCCTGTTCGTTTGTGGCATAAATCGTAATGGTGTTTTGATCCGGTTTATCCGGCGAAATGTCCGGCGCATCAATTTCATCGTCAAATGCTGGCAATTCCACGCCCCAATCGCGCAATTCATTGGTATCCCATTCATTCGCGATCATTGACCAATCAAATTCACCATTGTTGACGTTATCACGAATGATGATTTCGCGTTCGCGTTGTTCGGTCAACCCCGATAACAAAAATGTCGGCACCGATTCAATGCCGAGCGATTTGGCGGCCTCATATCGTTGATTTCCGCCAATAATGACCAATTCGCCGGTTCGATCCGACAATATGATCGGCCGTGCCATGAAATAATCGGGATTATTTTTGATGGATTGTTTTAAGCGTTCAAAATCATCGGCCGATATGGTTCGGGGATTATTGGCGAGTTTTTTCAAATCGCCCAATTTCCGGTTTTGCGGCTCCATTATTCCGACCTTTCCGGCTCCGCATCAACCCCCCTCACACTTGGGGTCGATGTAACCGGTGCCGTTTCGTTTTGGTCGTTGCCGTCTTTCGACACGGCTCCATCGTCAACAGGTTTGGTTTGTTGGCGACGTTTGGCAACGTGCTTTTTTGGTTTATCCGACAATTTGTATTCCAATCGTTCCAAAAATTCATTGTAATTCATGGCGTCAATATATTCGGATTCACCATCATCAAATTCGATTGCAACGATTGGTAAATCTTTTTTGAACGCGACGGCCTCCGCCATCCATTTTTTATTCAATTCAACACGTTTGACAACCAATGTTTGCAGCGGCAATTCGTTTTTGATGACGAATAACCTGAGCGGCCCGAATTTGTTGGCGCGGTCGCAACCATAACATTCGTTGGTGTATAAAGTGATTTTCGTAATGTCAGATATATTCATGATAACCATTATTGTGTGTTCTTATGGTCTGGCAAATCAATTCTTGTGCATTTACAATTTCGACAAAATGGATCAACATCTTCGGGTTGTGGCATTGTCAATCGCATTATTATTTCATCAACTGTTTCGTCATGTCGAACTGGCATCCAATGAATGTAACCACCATATACGATTTTCAGGATAACTAAATTATTCACGATGCATTTCCGATCGTTATTTCAATAATTGGTTGATCATCGAATTCGCCAATCCATCCCGATAATTCACGCAAAACGTCGGCATAATTATTATGAAAAAACAGCCTGACTAATGTTCTATTCAATGATTTTACGGTCACATAATACGTCATTTCGCCTCCTTAATTACGTTACTTTTCCAAATCCGAATCGGCCGTTTGTGGCATTCCGGCCGGCACGATTCAATGAATTTGCCGGTGGCCGATATTAAACCGGCACGTTCCGCACCCTTAATCATTGCGCCCAATGACGCGTGATTGCCAACAATACCGATTTTATTCAAATGATTCACGATGTCATCGCTGGTAAATTCATCAGCATTTTGAATCAACCATGTCAAACGTTCCGACGCGGCGCGTTTATATTCGGTGGTGCTGTGTTTATACGATGATTCCATGCCCTCCGTCGCACGATCATCGGCATCCATTTCGACATCGAATATCGATTTTTGACCGGAGACAACCGTCGGTTCCTTGATTATGATTTTTTTCCATCTACCCATAATTAACCCTCCATTTAATGCACATTTCGATCGCGCCCCCATTCCGGTATTGTTTTGATCGGTTTATCGGTCAAATCTGGCAGTGTTCGCGAACCGGAAACGCTGATTTCGTATTGTTCGGCCAGGCGGTTGATATAACCCATTTCCAACACGCGATTCTGTTTTAACGATTCCGAAAACGGTTTCCAATTTTTCGTGTAAAATCCGCGCTGCTTAACGAACCATCTATCATAACAACTCACTCCATATTTGTGTTGAACATAAATTGTGGTGGGGTTTTCGAAAATGATCGTCAAACCATTGGTTTTGCGAACGACTATTTTTTCATACCGCCTTGCCATTTTTTGCCCTCCATTTTTAACCCTTTACATCCGATCCTCGATAAACTTTTTGGCCTCGTCAAAACCTTTGCAAGCAACCGATTCAACACCGGCATTGTTCAGGATTTCCAACCACATTTTTTGATTGGCCGATAATGTGCCACCTTTTCGACGTTTCATTTCGATGGCAACCATTCGTTTTCCATAAACAATCGGCAACGGCATATCATCGAGCCATTCGCCAATAATGGAATATGTGTTTGGGATGGCATCATCATCAACGACGGTGAATTTTGTCGGTATCACGACCAAATAATCCGGAAATCCAGGCGATTGACCCATGCGTTTCAATTTCGCCGTCCGCAACATTGCCGTGCGACCACGACCGGATTCATTGCCGATGTGTGTGTGCGGCAATTTCATCAATTCCAGCCACCGTGCAAACGTTTCGCATTCCATGTCTTCGGTCGGGTTTTCGTAATCATTCAGATTCGGCATCAGTTTTATCCTCGATTTCATTTACAAATTCAATAAGTTCAGATTCAATCTCAACAATTCCAAGTCGCGCCACTAATATCATTTTGGTGTCATTAACGATTTCGCGGCTTAATGACGTAATGTTCGGCAAACTTATCACAATGCCGGCTGGAATCGCCGAAATCTTTGCAGTTATGCTATCGAGTAGATATTGATCATCACCAAACTTTTCTAATTCAGTGTTCAATAATCGTTCATGCTTATTGATGCAATCGACCATCTTGATTAAATTACTTAATTTCATATACCCTCCGTTTAGTTGATTAACTTTGCTCGTTCAATTTTTTGTTGCGTTTCCGCCGCTGTTTTTTCCGCAATGCGCGTTTACTCATAGGCACACTCCAAAATGTATTTGCCGATTTCCGGCTTAACGGCGTTTTGCAACAGTTTTCGTTTGCCAATCGCGAAATCAGGTAATTCGATTCCGTAGGCCTTTTCGAGTTGCTGGCGCGTCAGATTCGTGACGCCATGATTGTGCCATCCGCGATAACCGGAATCGATGGTTTTCGGCGCGATTTCAAAATTCGACCAAAAACAATGCCGGTGCAATTCAACGGTCGGATCAATCAACGGTGTATAATACGGCTTGACGTTTTCAACCACCCATTTCAGTTTTTTCGGCGCAAAATGTTTCAAAAACACAATTTCCTGCCACAATGTCGCATCGAAATATCGTGGCTTGTTATACATTTTCGCGGACTGCAATCCTAACCGGCTGTGCGATGGGCAGGGTGGCGATGTCCATATAAAATCAAACTCTTTATAATGATCGAGCAAATATTGATGGGCGTCGGCGCAAATCACCGTGTCGGCGATAAATCGCGACGCATAAACATCGCAAATATGCGGATCGTTTTCAACGGACGTGATTTCGTGTTCGTCACCCCACAACCAACGATTGCCGCCAATGCCAGCATAGAGATTAAGAATTTTCATTATAATCCTCCCATTGGTTTATCGATTTGCGTAATTTAGCGCGTTTGATGATTTTCCATTTCGGCGTGTCGTTATATTCGGCATACAATGCCGCTAGAATCGCTTTTTTCATACTCGGTTTTGTGAATGCTTTAACGATTCCACTAATCACATCTGATACTGCATTTGCAATGCGCCCAAACGCCTCGGCCAATGTCTGTTGATCATCCTTATTCATAAAATGCCTCCAATCGAAACGGCAATTCCAAATCCTCGTCATCGTAATCATCGACGTCGCGATAATTCGTTGTGACCAAACACATCAAATCAATGTCGCGTTCCGAATCATCCGGTGTCATTTCCGCCACCGTGTCGAAAATTCGCGCACGGTTCATTTCCTCGTCGGTTTCGTTGCCGGCGAAATAATCGGCGATTTCATCGATGGTATCGAACACCGTTTCGTTGAAATTCCATTGATCATCGGCGCAAACAACTGAAAAATATGCGATTTTTGGTGCGCTCATTCCAGCCCCTTTCCTTGATCCAATTTGTCGCCATAACCGTTATTGATTAGGTATTCGCGCAACTCGGCCGCCATCGTCAATACCCACTCCAAACCGGATTCCAACGATTGACGCGTCAAATGCACCACCGACATCGTGATATGGTCGGGATCGGTGCGATGCAGGTGTTGGTTGCGGCAATGATATTCAAATCGGTTCAATTCGGGGTATAGCACCTGATAAACCGTGTGTTGCATCGAATTCGCGTAATCGGTGGCCGATGATTTGCCGGTTTTATAATCGATGGCGGTTTTACCGTCACGCAAATCCAACACGCCAACCAAAACACACCAATCATTCAATCGGCGCACCTTTTTCGTGGCCAATTCAATGTCCGGTGATTCCAATTTCCGGCCGCCAAAACATTTCGGCATCCGGCCGGTGCGTTTGGTTTCACGTTCCCATTTCTCGTGCCATTTTTTGCCGGCGATCATCGCTTCGGTTGGTTCAACCTCGACGCCAGCGAACGGCGCAACGGCTCGATCAATATCACCATGAGCCCACGAATTAAGAATCGAGTATGATACGCGAATCGCGCCGTGATTATCACTCTGCATTTTTCACCTCCGAAATTCGAATGGTTTTTTCGCGTGATAATTCAACGATGCCTTTCGGCAGGGCGTAGCGTTTTGCCTTGTATTCATCAATGGCCTTTGAATCCAATGACCATGTGATTTTTTTCTTCCAAAACTTTGACGTGCGCTTTCCGCATGTGCCATCATCTTTAAATTTGGCACCGGCGGCTGAATAATTAACCTTGATTTGATCACCCTTAACGGATGTAAAATTCGGATTATATTCAAGCGCTTGTCGTTCGATTTCGGATTTTAGCCATTCAACGGCATCGCCAACTTCGCGTTGGATTTCCAACAAACGTGCAATGGCATTTTCGGCATTCGGATTGAACACAATCGATTTGCCGTCCTGCTGCAATTGCACAATTTCGGCCGGATTAACTCGAACCACCAAATCATTCGTTGCCATTTTGTGCCTCACTTTCCAATTCGTCGGCCAACGCCGCCGCGTTACCCTTAATGTCGGATTTTTGTTCATCCGACAATTCCGGTTTCGTTTTCGGGTTGTCATCATATTCACCATCGACTTGTTGATCCTTAATCAACGCGTCCTGTAATTGCGTATTCAACGGCCCGAATTTTGACAACAACAATTTGATGACGGTTTTCGTCGCCATTGCATCAAAATCGTCCGCCCACAAACCGGATTTGTATTTGGCAAAATTCTTACTGTATTTTGTGGCGTGCGCCGTGATTTCATCGACGGTCATGTATAGGGTTTTGCGGAACCCATTTAACAATTCGAAAAACGCAATATATCCGACGACTTTCGCCGATTCACGATTTTTGGTTAATTGTTTGAACTCCATTTCACCCGACACAAAATCTTCGCCAACGATTTCATCGGCGCGAACATCACGCGCATTAATCGTTTTGTAATAACCCGATCGTTGTGCCAACTGGATAAAGCCCTTGTATCCCATTTGGAACTGGCAAACCTCACCGGTTTTATTCTTATATGGGATCAGATAGGCGAAGCCCAAGTTCTGATTAATTGGTAAATCCATCGACGCTGCCGTTAATGCTGCGTTTAAAACGGATTGCGGTTCGCATTCCGCCAATTTTCCGTTTTCATTCACCGCCGTCACCAATGATGTGACGAATTGTGGTGCGCGTTTACCCAGCAATTCATTCACACGTTTCGTTACCGAATCGGCGCGAACATATTGCACCACCGTTAAATTATTTGACATTGATCTCCTTTTCCGCTGTCGCCACGATTCGATCAGCGCGTCGGATTCGTTTGGCACATCTCACGGTCAAACGAAACGCCGCGTTATCCAAACCGCGCAGCAACTCGACAATCTCGGCCGGTGTCGGAACATGGGGCGCAAAATGCACCGGCACATGTTCCGTTCGGCTCTGATCAGTTACATTGATATTCATCGATTTGCCCTCCATTTAATTGATTTGTGATTCGTCGAACGCGTGATTCCATTTCAGGATGATTACGATGACCCCAAGTGCCATGAACGGTAACCACCAATAATTCAGATCGTTGATCTCGCTTGCCGCGATAATCGCCGCCGGAATCCCGATCGTCCAACTAACCATTTTTTTGATTGTTTGTTTTGGCAGTTTTGCCATGTGTCGTTCCTTTCGTCGTTATTGGTTCGGTGATGCTCGCAGTCACCACCGAACCGGTTAATTTGTGCGGATCATTGCCGATGTCATGGCGTTTGTTTGCTCGTTCCAAGATAATTTTCGTATGGCAACAGAGTGTCGGCCGTGAATCGGTTTTGATGCCAACGCGAAGCCGCAACTTTGGTGATTATTCGAAGTTCCCAGCCTCACGAAACATCAAAAAAGATCGACGTTCGTCGATCCAATGATTCCTGCTCTGTTGCAGGCTATTTTTCTATCGTTGCGATTATTGATGTGTTAAAATATTCCCATGCAACACGACAAAATTTTTCGGGATAAGTATAAGCAATTGAATGAGGAGCAAAAACGCGCCGTCCGACAAACCGATGGTCCGGTTATGGTCGTCGCGGGTCCGGGGACGGGCAAAACACAACTCTTGTCGTTGCGCGTGGCGAATATTTTGCGCGAAACTGATGCGAATCCGGATAATATTTTATGTCTAACTTTCACCGAAAACGGCGCGCGAAACATGGTGGAGCGGTTGTCGGGGTTCATCGGCACCGACGCGTACAAAGTCGTGATCGGCACGTTCCACGCGTTCGGCGTTCGTGTTATCGGCGAAAATCGCGAATATTTTGCGGCGCACCTCAAAACTCCGATCGACGAATTGCGCCAACATCAAATTTTATCCGAAATTGTTGAGGATTTACCGGCGCATAGCCCCCTAAATTGGGTGGAAATCCATCAAATTATCAGTTTGATTAGCGAGTTAAAGAAAGCCGCGATTGAACCATCGACACTACGGCAAATCGTTCAAAATAACATCGACGGCGAAAAAGCCGTAAACGCCCAACTCGACGACATTCTCACCCCGATCAGGGGTAAAAGCGCCCGCACCGCGGGCGACAAACTCACCGAAATCCGCGCCGCCTACGAACAAATCCTCCGCCTACTGGAAGATTGTCTTCCAGTAAATAGTTCGAGTTTGGAATTATTCGCGACAGAATTATCCGCCGCACTAAACGAAGCGACCGATAATTCAAAACCGCTGACCGCATGGAAGGACGAGAGCACGACGAAAGACAGCCGCGGACGTTTCGTCCTGAAAAATTTTAATGCGAATCGCACGTTGCTCGCCGCCGCGGATCTTTACCAAAAATATCAGGATAAGTTAAGAGAAAACGGTTTTTATGATTACGACGATATGATCTTGGAATTGATTCGTGCGCTCGAAACTAACGACGATCTGCGTTTTTCGTTGCAGGAGCGTTTTCAATACATCCTAATCGACGAGTTCCAGGACACCAACGCCAGCCAATGCCGCATCATCGAACTCCTCGCGGACAATCCCGTCAACGAAAATCGTCCGAACGTCATGGTGGTGGGCGATGACGACCAGGCAATCATGGGTTTTCAGGGCGCACACAGCGCCAACTGGGAGATTTTTAGCCGCTGGCGCGACGTCGCAAAAATCAACCTGACCGACAATTACCGTTCGTCGCAGGATATCCTAAAAACCGCCGAAAATATCGCAGGACAGATCACTGTTAAACCAAATATCCTAAAGGATATCATTAAGAAATTGACTGCGCGCCAAAATCCGACCGATACCAATATCGTGCGCCTCGAATTTGACGGAGAAATCACCGAAATGAAATATATCGCCGGCGAAATCAAAAAAATCCCCGTGGACAAGTGGCGCGACGTCGCCATCATCGCCCCGAAGCATAAACTCCTGGAACGAATCGTGCCGTTTTTGCGCGCCGAAAATATCGCGGTGAATTACGAACGCCGCGAAAATATTTTGGAAAGTAAGACCATTCAACAAATCGTTGATATTTTAGAACTCGCGACGGGACTAATGGGTGACCATGCGAGCGTGCATCATTTGTGGGCGCGGGTTTTGTCACAGGATTTTTGGCGGGCATCCACCACCGCGATTTGGCAGCTGTCGTGGGAGGCGCGCGCGAATCATAAATCCTGGATCGACATTCCGACCAACGATCCGCACATCAAATTCGCAATTGAATTCATCAAAAAATTAAGTGTAGTGGCGCAAACCGAAAACTTCGATACGCTCCTCGGCATGATTGTCGGCACGGTTGAAATCGACAATACCGCCAGCCCGTTCAAGGAATATTATTTAAATCAACCGGACGACATCTTGTACGACACCCTGACGAACCTAACCATCTTGCGCGAAAAATTCGCGGATTTCGACGGCGGCAAATCCGCCAATGATTTCCTGAATTTCGTTCAAGCGCATTTGAACGCGAGCATCAAAATCACGAACACCGACCCGCACCGCACGGGCGAAATGGCGGTGAATTTAATGACGCCGCACGGGGCAAAGGGACTAGAATTTCAACACGTTTTCCTGCCGTTCCTGAATCAGAAAAATTGGGCGAGCGGGGCGGGGAATCAAAACATTTCCTTGCCCAATAATTTGGAATACATCAGGAGCGACAAGCGCGAAGACGGCGAAAAGTTGCGCGTGTTGTTTGTGGCGATGACGCGCGCCAAAAACTACCTCTACCTCACAAACAGTAAGCACGATTTTCTCGGTAAAGCGATGGAACGATTGATCTTTTTGAACGACCAGGAAGATGAAAATAACAACTTAATTACGCCGATTTTACCCGAAAAGTATCAAAAATCGCCGCGGATTTATGACGAGGAAACATCGGTTTCGACACTGGATTTGGAAAAATTATGGCATGACGCGTGGCGCGATAAACACGCTCCGAACGGTGCGGATTTGCGCGAATTGTTGCGCGATCGGATCGAAGATTTGGTTTATACCGCGACGAATCTGACGACTTTTTACGATGTAAAGTTCGCCGGACCGCAAAGTTTTTATGAAAACGTGATCTTAGGTTTTCCGAGCGCCGCGTCCGATTCGATCGAATTCGGCAACATCGTGCACGAAATCCTGGATCAGTACGCACGCGCGACAGAAAAAGCATCGATCGACGTAATTTTAGAACAATTCGCGAGATGCGTTAACGACCCGTCACGCGGAATTAGCGCTAAAACTCGCGCTAAATTACTCGAAAAAGCCGACTGGTCGCTGCCGAAATTTTTCACTGAACGCCGTGAAATGTTGTCGCGACCCGCGCGCACCGAACAACCGATTAGCGCCGTCATCGATGGCATCAAAATTTACGGCAAACTCGATCACATCGAAATCGACGACGCAGCGAAAGAAATCACTATCGTCGATTTCAAAACCGGCAAGCCAAAGACTGCCAAGGATTCCAGCGACCCAACCCTCCATAAAAACATCACGCAACTTTACTTTTACAAAATGTTGCTCGAAAATTCGTCGGAATTCGCAAAATTCACGGTCGTCGGCGGACGTTTAGAATTCGTCGAAGCCGACCAAACCGGCGAAATCCTCCCGCCGCTCGTCGTCAAATTCGACCCCGCCCGCGAAACCCGCACCCGCGAACTCCTCACCACCATGCACCACCTCGTCAACAACTTCACTTTTCCCGAAATCCCATCATCGATCAAAAACAAACCCGCCATCACCGTGAAAGATCTCATCGAATTCGAGGATATTTTATTGTCATCCCGAGCGTAGCCGAGGGATCTTTGCACTTTTCTCATCAAGATTTCTCGACTTCGCTCGAAATGACAAACTCACTACAGCTTAACATGATGCCCGAGAATATTGTAAATCGCAAACCCTAAATCCAAAATGTACGTCACGAACGTGAACCAAAATATCTGTTTCATTACTTTTTCCGGAACGCGTTTGAAAATTTTCCGCGCGCGAGGATAAATCAAATACACAAAAACCACCCCCACCACACCGAACAACAACGAATTTTTGAGCTCGATCATGCCGTAAAAATTGTATGGTTCGTATTTGTAACTCCAAAACGGATTCTTTCCCAAAACCGCCGTGATGAGCAGCGCCGACGTCAGTTCCACGAGCGCCAATACCGCCGCCGAAACAAGATAAGTGGCGAAGATATTCATGCGCTTAAACTTCTTGACCATCGGACAGACAATCAACACCAACGCCACCGCCCCGATTCCGTACGGCGGAGCGAGCGGCATAAAGGTCGGCGCCATCGGGTAAAACCCGTAACTGCCGCGAATATTGTAATTGATAAATCCCCAAATCGCCTCGCCTATCACCCCCGCCACCGCAAAACCCCAAAAACAAATGTATAATTTCATGAAATACTGCGACCGCGACCGCTTCGCGGCGACCGCACCCTGCGCTCGTTTCAAATTTTCAACTTCTGCTTCAGTTTTTCGCATATGCATTAAATTATATACTCCTTAACGTTGGTTTAGTCAAGATGCGATATGGTACAATATAAGAATGAATATGAAATCGAGTCAAAATGGTGCCGAGAGTGGTGCTGACCGACCTCTGTTAAAGTGGTTGAAAAGTGGTGCCGAGAATGACGCCGACTTGCCGCGTCCGTTTTTCGTTTTGGCGCCGATGGAGGACGTTACGGACGTCGTGTTTCGGTCGGTGGTGGCGCGTGCGGCGCGACCGGACGTGTTTATGACGGAATTTACCAACGCGTCGAGTTTTTGCTCAGCGCGTGGCGAGTTTTCGACGCGCGGGCGGTTGAAATTTCTGCCGTCGGAACAACCAATCGTTGCGCAAATTTGGGGAACGAAGCCTGCAGAATTCGCACAGATGGCGCATGAACTCGTGGAACGCGGTTTTGCCGGCGTCGACATCAATATGGGCTGCCCCGATAAGAAAGTCGTCAAATCCGGCGGCGGTTCGGCGCTGATCGAGAATCCTGCGTTGGCGATCGAATTGATCCGCGCCGTCCAAAAATCCGGTGCGACCACGTCCGTCAAAACCCGCCTGGGGGTGCGAAATCTGGATGAGTGGCAACCGTGGCTCACGACGCTCCTGGAACAAAATTTGGCGAATTTGACGGTGCATTTGCGTACGCGGAAAGAGATGAGCAAGGTCGCGGCGCATTTTGAGCTAATTCCGGAAATCGTGAAATTGCGCGACCAAATTGCGCCCAATACGAAACTGACCATCAACGGCGACATTCGCGACCGTACGCACGCCATGGAAATTTGGCGCGACAATCCCGGGGTTGATGGCTTTATGATCGGGCGGGGAATTTTCGCGAATCCGTTCGCGTTCGAGATTACGCCACGTCCGCACAATAAAAACGAGCTGATCGAACTCCTAAAATTTCATTTGGATCAGTATGATAAATTCCGCGAGATAGATACTTGTCATTCCGGACTTGATCCGGAATCTGATGATAAAAATAGATATAGAAAATTCGATCCTCTAAAACGTTTTTTCAAGATTTACGTGCGTGATTTTGACGGCGCAAAAGAGTTGCGCGATCAAATGATGCACGCGAAAACCACCGATGAAATTCGCGAGATTATTCGCTAGGGTTGCTATCGCCCGCGAAGTTATCTAAGCACTGACTCATTAGTCGCTGCGCTTCTGTCGCCTTTTGAAAAGACGTTAAAATCTCCTGCCCCAATCTTGCTTGTGTTCCGCTGGTAATATGAATATTCCCGTATGTTTTTTTGTTGTCCGCAAGTAAGTTATCAACACCAATTGTTGCGCCATATAAATCTCGGCAACACATTCCAAATGCCACGCCTGCGCACTCTTCTTTAATGGCTTTTTGGCACTGTTCTTTCGCAGGACAGAGATTAATATCTTTCATGAGTACTTCTTCTGGCGCACGACAATACGTATTTCCGTCAACTATTTCTACTGTCATAATTCAATTATCCTTTCAGCTAAGCTTGTATTTGTTACATGTTAACACACGCGCGCGCGTCTGTCAATATTTACGCGAGTTGTTAATCTTCTATGAATCCTAATATCGCGTATTGAGAAGAGTCGAGTCGCTTGGTCGCCTCGGCAGCGGCGCGGGTGATGTATTTTTCTCGATCCTGGAAATTGGGGTAATTTTGTCGCAGAAATTCGCGGATGCGAGCTCTGCTTTTGGGATCATATACGCTGTAAGACACAAAAATATCTTGCTCCCAATCCGGACAGCGCGAGGTCTGCTCTATTCTCGGCTCCGCGCTCGCTGTCTCGATTTGCGCGCGGCGGGCAACATAGGATTCCTCGTCTTCGCCATCTCTTCTCTCGGCGCATCGAACGGCGATGCTCGCCACGCGTTCTTTGGTTGCGGCGATATGTCTCTGGCAGCCCTCGCTCATCACCCCCGCCCGATAAATACAGTCCAACATACCACCGCATCTTACGGTGGTATTGGCGTAAACCGCTGCCGCTAATTCTTGATTTGTCATTTTAAAAATTTTCTCCTCAATTAAGTTAACAGAATACAATACTAACACACACACACACGTATGTCAATATTTACGCGATTTGTAAATGTTGCTATACTGATTGTGAATATTTAGAGTTAGAGGAGGGAAGATGTCAGAGGAAAAGAAAGTTATCGTTTATAGCACAAATTGGTGTGCGTATTGCAAAATGATCAAGCAATATTTGACCAACAAGGGCGTGCCGTGGATCGAAAAAAACATCGAGGAAGACGCCGAAGCGCACAAAGAATTGATGGATAAATTGGGCGGGAATTTCCGCGGCGTACCGGTGACGGACGTCAACGGCACGATTTTAATGGGTTTTGATCGACCGAAAATTGATGCTGCGATCAAGGATTTGGTGAAGTAAAAAACTACTCGTCATTGCCGGACTTGTTCCGGCAATCCATTATTCGGTGACTTATGTTGTTTTCGTCTTTTCTCTATGCGTCTTATTATACACAAATCGCAATGGTTTGATGACCGGATATATCGCCCATAGCAGCGCCATGGGAATATAGGCGTTCGATGGTTTCAATCCGTGGATTTTGAAAGCGTTGCTGAATTTTTTGTTGTACTTGGCGTATTTGCGCGGTGAATCCTCGATGCGGCGCGCCGACATGCCGCCGATCATTTCCGGATTATAAACGATTTTTAAGTTGGCTTCGGTCAGACATAAACTAATGTCGACGTCCTCATGAACCACATCCTCGTTCGCGAGTGCGAAATAGGTTTTATCCTTGATCTTTTCCCAAGCGGATTTACGCAGCGCCATGTTGCTGCCGAACAAAAATTTATATTTTCGGACTACTTTGGATATGAATTTTCGCGATGAATTATCCATTTTTAGTCCAATTTTTTTCAGCGGCATGTCGTTATAAACGACCGGACCGCTCGCGCCCATGACAGTTTTGTCGCGGAAGGTTTTTTTGACGACCTTAACCCAATTCGGATTGAGCGTGGAATCGGAATCGATCCGTCCCAGAATCTCCGATTTCGCGACGTGTAATCCGTGATTGCGCGCCGGAATCATGCCTTGCTGTTTTTCGTGAACGAGGTGAATGTTCGCATTCGGATTTTCTTTCATAATACGGCGGACGATTTTGGCGGAATTGTCGGTGGAATTGTTATCGACCACGACGATTTCGTCGGCGGAAACGGTCTGATTCATGACGGACATCAAACATCTTTCGATGACTTTTTCTTCGTTATAGCACAGAATAATGATCGATAAAGTGGGGTTTTTCATGCAGTTATTTTAGCACATTTCGTCGTAAAAATATACGATCACGGAAAAAACCGATTGTGTAAATCACCACGAAATAGAGGGGAAGTATTGTGATAATTAACAAAATCGAGGGCCAAATGAGCAAGCGCGGACCGCGCCATTTGCGCCGGCTGGCCTCCACGCCGCGGATGGTTTTGATGACATTGGAAAAGCGTTCGGCGAGCGGGATTTCGTTGTCGGTGGTCAATGTGCCGCCCTCGGCGGGTCGGGTATAGCAATACAACATCTCGTTCAGCGCCGCGATCGTGGAGGCGCACCACAATAATTCACAGCGCCAAATCGCATCCTCGTTCATTGTGATATTTTCGTCGAAAGTTAACTGATTTTTATTGATCAAATCGCGCCGCGCCGTGAGATTCCAAATGTATTTTTGCGGAAAAATCGCGATCTGATAATTTTTGTTCGCTTGCCACTTTTTGATGGAATAGCGGCTTTTGCGGGGTTTTTTCTTGCCGCGCAATTTGTGATATTCTTTTACGAAACCAAATAACAAAATGTCCGGATTGTCGGTTTCGGCGATTTCATCGTGCAATTTTTCGAACGCCCGATCGTCATAATAATAATCATCAGCATCGGCGAATAAAATGTATTTTCCAGCGGCGATTTTAATTCCAGAATTTCGCGAAAAACTGACGCCGCGGTTTTTGGCGTTCGTAAGGAGTTGCAATTTTTTGTCAGGATTTTTTTTAACGGCGCTTTTAATAATGTCCGCCGATTGATCGCACGAACAGTCATCGACTAAAATTACCTCGTAATCGATAAAACTTTGTGCAAAAATCGACTCCAGCAACCGCGGAATGCTTTTTTCGGCGTTAAAAGCTGGAACGATCACCGAGAAAAACGGAGTATCCTTACTCATCTTGATATATTTTATCACAAGACAAACAAAATATCGCATTTGCGTAAAGACAGTCTTTACGTAAAAGGGGTTGGGTGGAGGTTTTTGTGGTAAAATGTTTGCATGAGCAAGAAAGATGCCCGCCGCGGTCATAAAGCGGTCAAAAAAACCGTCCCGCCGGCGATTGTCAATCGTCGGGCGAGTTTTGATTATGATTTATCGCGCGATTCAGTGGTCGGTTTGTCGCTGACCGGCGGAGAGGTCAAGGCGGCGCGCCTCGGTCGGGTTAATTTGAAGGGCGCGTATGTCGTTCCAAAAGAAAATCCCGTCAAACATCGATCAGAATTATTTTTAATCAACGCATCATTTTCGATCGCGAACAATGCGCCGCGCAGCGAAAAAAAAGACAGCACGACCGTCGACACGCGTTCGCGCAAAATCCTCGCCAAACGCCGCGAGATTGACGAATTGGTGGGCGTGCGCAATACTGGCGCGACCATCATTCCAACTAAATTATTGACCGCCGGTCGCCATATTAAATTGGTTATCGCCCTCGGCAAGGGTAAAAAGAAATACGACAAACGCGAATCTATCAAACGTAAGGATTTAGTGCGCGAAAATGCGAAATTTTTGAAACGGATTTAATAGCAACGCGAGCCGTTTTCGTTCCGCCGACCTCTTTAAGCCCTTTACCGTCCGGAGCGAGACGGGACGAAACGGTGAGAAGGAGCGGTATTGCATTCGGCGGGCTAACTGATATAATTGTTTTTGTAATTTAATCATAAGGAGAAATATGGACGCAGAAAATACAGCCGCGCAGAGTGCAAAGTCAGAGAAAAAGGGTGCATGCGAGTGCGCGCAACAGGCTCAATATGTTGTCACCACAAAATCATTGAAGGGAATCGGCGGGTGGTTGACGTTCGCTTTGATCTCGTTGGCATCGAATGCCGCCAGCGGGTTTGTGATGTTCTTTTACGCTATGGCCGAATTAACCCAGGGTGTCGAAGGCATCGACGCGGCATTATCAGCGGAAACTATGATTTTCAGTCTATTGCTCGCAGCAGCGGCATTGATTACGACAATTCTCGTTGCCACACGAAAGAAATTGGGAGTGTTGATGGCGCTCGTTACAATGGGCATCACAGCGTTGTATTCGACCGTTCAATCAATCACGAGAATGTTCCAGATGACCGAACGGTGCGATTACGATGGCTACAGCTTTTGGCAGAGGACTTGCGAAACTGTATCGAAATCTCCGGACGAAATCATCAAGTTGGTCGCGGTGATTTTTGTGGTATGGTTGGGCGCATTCTTAATCGGTTTGTATTTCAAGACCAGCAAGCGCGTGAAATTAACTCTGACGAAATAATTTTATTTCGAACTTTCAATAACCCGGTACTCGCCGGGTTTTAAGTTTTCGAGGGAATAGTTGCCGAAATCCGTGCGATGCAGTTTCGTTACCGCATAGCCGAGCGCAGCGAAAGTGCGGCGAATTTGGCGATTGCGCCCCTCGTGCATAATGACGCGCCAGGATTTTCGATCATCGTTCATTTTCTCAAGTGTTAGTTTCGATCTTCCGTCGGGTAAATCAATGCCAAAATCCGAGATCATTTGTTGATGCAGCGGTTCGAGCGCTTTATCGATTTGGACGAGATAGATTTTCGTTTTCACAAATTTCGGATGTGTCATCTGAAACGCTAAATCGCCATCGTCGGTCAGCAGAATCAGTCCCGAACTGTCCCGATCGAGCCGACCCACAGTTTTCAACGCGCGATATTCCGCTGGCAATAATTCGTACAATGTTCGCGCATCTTTCGCCTGGGCGCGGCGCGATGACACATAACCGACAGGTTTATTTAGCGCAATCAGGGTGCGACCCGCCGGAATCGCGAGACGCCTGCCGTCCAAAAAAACTTCCGCGTTTTCCGGCACACGCGCACCCAAATTCGCAACAACACCGTCAATTAAAACTCGTCCCGCCGCAATCAAATCGTCGGCTTCGCGGCGCGATTTGCTGGTCGCACTGGCAATAAATTTATTCAAACGCATGGGAATATTTTATCACAAAATCCACTCCTTCTCACCGCTCTGGACTGATAGAATAGCGGAATTACTTAAAATGTTGTAAAATATTCGGTATGCGAGCGCCGAATGAACTAACCGCGAAATTTGCCAACGAATTGGTTGCGATTAGAAATATCCAAGAGGTCGAAAAAAAACAAAACGAAGCAGTCGAAAAACTGCACATTTCGACAACCGGCGCGATTTTAACCGGTTTTTATGAAAGTTTGCGCAAGGCCGGTGAAAATACCGAGGAAAATTTGCTGTTGACGCGCGCTATTCGGCGCTTTTTCAAACGATTGTTTTTGACTCAAACTAACGCGGGATTAAAAAATTCCGGCGATGAATTAATCACCGAATTAACGCTCGCCGGATATCTGAAAAACGACACTATACCCCTCAAAACTATCGCCGAAATTGATCAGATTATCAATCACTACGCCGTCGCGTACCACAAATTGTACGCCAAATTCTCCGGCGAAGTGGCGAATCGTTGGACGCTCGAAACTTTGGCGGTGTCGGTCGAATCAAAATTAGTTGATCATCGCATCGTGACATCTTTCATTGACTTCGCTTACAACTATTTTCTAAAAAATATAGACAGGGAAGCATTGTTTTCCGGTAATCCGCCCGCCAGTTACGAAGCGATGCTATTTGTAGCGGTGCAAAAAATCATTCTGAAATATGATAATCCGACCATACGCACCAATTTAATATCGCGCTACCAAGTTTCGCCGTCGCATACGGTGAATTTTGCCAAATTAAACGCGCAGATTGATCAGATTCTCGACGATCCGGCACTCAATAAAATATCGCACACAATCGATCGCAACGCCGCACCATTTCGCATTTTCTTAAAAATTTTAGGGACGGATAACCTGGCGAAATATTTGGAATCCGAAAAAGCCTTGCTAAGTATTTTCACGCCGACCATCAACAAAACCTATCTCGCGATACGCAAAGACGTCAGTCGCGGCATCGTACGCAGCGCCATATTGCTCCTGATCCCGAAATTATTCCTCGTGGCATACGACATTCACGCCGACATGACGCGGGGCGGGGCAATTAACTGGTTGCCGCTCATGGTGCAACTATGTCCGGTAATTTACATGTTCGCCCTGCGTCTAACTCTCTTTATGCCAGGGGCGAATAATTCGCGCGCACTCACACGTCAAATTACGCAGATTCTATTTGATCCAATCCCCAAACAACCCTCAATTGGACGCGGTCGCGGACGCAAATTCGGCGTGATTTACACCGTGATTTACGGTATGATTATCATCGCGGCGTTCTTTGGCATCGGGTTTGTGTTATGGGAATTTGTCGGATTTTATTGGTTGCGCATTCTCACTTTCTTTATCTATATCAGCATGGCGAGTTTCCTCGGTTTTCGTTTATCCCGCAAAATTCGCGATGTCGAGGTGGGTAATGAAACGCAAAACAGTCTGACCGCACTGCGCGATCTGATTTACATGCCCTTTGTCGTGGTTGGGCGCAGCATCAATAAAGTTTACGCGCAATTTAACATTGTGTCGACTTTGCTCGATATGTTGGTCGAATTGCCGCTCAAAACCATTCTGCGCTTAATTCGACGCTGGAGCAGTTTTTTGAGCGACATGAAAGACAGTTTTTAATTCAGCGCCCTTTGAATAGTACGCGCCACATCAGCGGCGATTGTCCAGGAATTGCTAGATGTCATGACCACCAGAACATAATCACCCTTATTACTATAAACAATCGCGGCATCGTGGCGTAAACCATCTAAAAATCCAACTTTATCCGCCACAATCCCATTACCATCGACGCCCGCCGGAATGCCGTCGCGATAAATCTGGCGTTTCATCGCCTCCAACAACCGTTCGCGCGATTCCGATGTCAGGATTTTACCTTGATAAATCCTCGACAGAAAATTCGCCAGATCCCGCGCGGTCGTCGTCATGCCGCCCGCACAACCGAGACAAGTCGACGCCATGCCGATATCACGTACTTCCTTTGTGACGAAATCATACGATTTGTAATATTCTAACCACGCTTCCGGACAATCATTATCCGAATCAACAATCATTGTTTCAAAACACGCGCCCAACGTCGATCCATCAAATGGCGAATCCCACGACATTTCACCCTTTTCCACCGCATTCAACATCGAATATGCCACAAACAATTTATAAGTACTCGCCGAAATATAAACTTCATCCGCATTTAATTCAAAATTATTTTCAGAATTATACGGATCGATCATCATAATCGACACATCTTCGTCCTTGTATTTATCTCTTAACGCCGCATGAGCCCTCGCCAGACTGGCGCTTTTGTTTCTGCCTATCGCATTAGCCATCTCAGCTCCGCGACCATCCTCTATCCCGATGGGACGACCATAATTAGATATTACATTAACCAAAAACATCGCCATCAGTACAATCGCAGTCAAGAGCATGATTGCAATAATTATATCCTTAACCTTAATTTCGATTTTTATAGACATAAATACAAGATATATTTTAACATGCGGGTAATTTTAGCACAAGGACGAAGATTAGCGGAGTCGAACCGTTGCTTCCGCGCGACTATCGAAGGACGGCGAGAGAGTCAGTGACGAACCCCGTGACGACGGGCGTGAGGAGCGGCGTGGGAGTAATGGTTCGATGGAGCGAAATTCCAAATATTATGTTATAATATTCAATATGTCAAACAAATTACCGACCGTAGCAATCGTAGGACGCGCCAATGCTGGCAAATCGTCCCTGTTTAATCGTATGGTCAACGAAAAACGCGCCATTGTCGCCCGCGAGGCTGGCACAACGCGCGACAACGTCGTCGGCAAAGTTTCCACCGATTCGGGCGAATTTCTACTCGTTGATACCGCTGGTCTAAAACTCGCCGAGGACGAATTCGAAATGTCGATCCAAAATCAAATCGCTGATGCGATTGATGCCGCGAGCGTAATTTTGCTAATCGCCGATCGAACGGAATATCCGGATGACGAATTAAAATCCATCGCAAAAAAAGCTCTAAAATCGCAAAAACCAGTTTTTCTAATCCTTAATAAAACCGATCTCAAAAATGCTTTACCGCGCGAGGAATTTTTACGACTCGGCATCCGCGACATTTTCGAAACCAGCGCCGAACATAACGATGGCGTCGAACAAGTCATCTATAAACTGACCGAGATTTTACCGAAATCCACGGAAACCGACGACCCCAACACCATAAAAGTATCCTTAATCGGTCGCCCGAACGTTGGAAAATCACATTTATTTAACACTTTGGCGGGCAAACAGCAAGCCATTGTCGCCCCCATCGCCGGCACCACGCGCGACATCAACCGCGTCAAAATCCGATTCGAGGGTAAAACCATTGAACTCCTAGACACCGCCGGCGTTCGTCGACCCGGCAAAATCGAACAGGGCATCGAAAAATTCTCCGTCCTCCGCAGTATCTCGGCGATCGAGGAATCGGATATTTGTTTGTTATTGATGGACGTCAACGAATTAAACACTGGGCTGGATCAGAAACTCGCCGGACAAATCGCCGACGCCGGCAAGGGTCTAATCCTCGTCGTCAGTAAATGGGACGCCGTGATAGGCAAGGACGCCTATACTCGCGACGCACTCGCACCGCAAATCGCCGCCACGTTCGACTTCGTGCCGTGGTCGCCGCTCATTTTTACCTCGTCGGTGACCGGTCAAAACGTCACGAAAATTTTTGAACTCGTTAAACAAATCGACATTGAACGCCACCGCGAAATTAAGACTCGCGAACTGAACGACACTTTACAAAAATCCATCATGCGCCACCCGCCCGCCGGACTCAAAAATAGCCACCCGAAATTCCGCTACGTTGTCCAAACCGACACCGCGCCGCCGTGGTTTGTAATCTACGGATCGCATTTCAAATTCATTCACTGGTCATACAAACGCTACCTCGAACGCCAATTCCGCGACGCCTTTGGTTTCACCGGCACGCCAATAAAATTCAGTTTCCGCGACGAAAAACAGATTAAAGCGAATCGCCAAGAGTAACTTTCCAATGATTATTTGGGATTAATCAAACCGCCCAGATTTACGATGATTTATGATGGCTATTGACTTTTAATATTTGTTAGTTATAATGATGTTATATGATGGATATAGTTTATGAGGGCGTACCAGGGGTGGGTCGTCGCGTTTTAGACAGAGTAAGCAAACGGCATACAGCAAAAACTTGTCGCGAGTGCGGCAGATACGCGGTCAAGGTTGGACCCGGCGCCGGCAATATGTTAACCGATGCAGAAGTTACCTGCAGATTTAATGGGCGAAAAATAGGCATAAACGAGTACCAAAACCGCAAAGCTGGACAAGATACCACCGACCCGGAACGACTTGTGAACGTCGACGTATTGGACAGCACTCCAAGTTGGTGCGTTCGTTGCATCGCTGCAGGTTTATTAAATAAGAAAAAATAGTTATTTCTTTTTCCGCATCTCCGGCGCTAAACTCTTGCGACCGAGTTTGTCGTTCCATTTCGAATCATCGAGCGCCATAATCCACAGCCACAGCGATGGTCCGAGATTGACAAAACAAAGCAATATATAAATTCCGCTCTTGTCGAGTTTTTTGTTGATATTCCATATCGCCAAGAAATATTTCGCAACAAAAACAATCAACGAAAACATAATGATTGTAATCGTCGCGGTTAGCGTAACAACCCGATCAAAGGGTAATACTTCCGCCGCGGTCAAGCCGAGCACTACCGACGCCGCAATTGTCACAAAAGGCATCAGCGCCCACGCGCCCGAATACCCGCCGAGTTGCAACATTTTCCACCCGTTATAGTACGGCACCCACGCTTTCCACGCCGGCACGCCGGCTTTTTTGAAAACCCGCCCCAATAAAAACGCGTTCAACCCATACATGAATAGAGAAATTACGACGCCCACCGCCACAATCACAGCGATCAACCCGGCATTCATATTCCACTCCTCGCCGAATTTTAGGATCGTTATTTTCATTGTTTCCGCGAATCCGATCATGTAACCTCCTTGTTTATGCTAACGTTAATAATTATAGTTCAATTTCAGAATTTTGCAAATGTCTGCTAAAATTAAATCATGAAAATTATCATCGGGTTAGGAAATATCGGATCAGAATATGTCGGCACACGCCACAATTTCGGATTTTTCGCGGTCGAGCATCTCGCAAACAGGTTCGACGCCGCATGGAAAAATAAATCAAAATTTCACGCCGAAATCGCCGAAATCAACATTGACGGCGAAAAAGTTTTATTTGTTAAACCGACGACTTTTTATAATTTATCCGGCACGACCGTGCGGGCAATTTGCGATTTTTTCAACGCATCAAATGACGACGTTTTAGTAATTCACGACGACATGGCGCTGCCAACCGGCACATTACGCAGTCGAATCGACGGCAGCGATGCAGGGAACAACGGCATCAAAAATATCATTGAAAACATCGGCGAACACTTCGCCCGCCTCCGCATCGGATCGGGTCGCGAACAGGACACCAACGGCAACACCCTCCCCGACAGCGACCACCGCGATTTCGTCCTCTCCAAACCCACCAAAACCGAACTGGAAAAAATCCAATCTATCCTCCCGTACATCGAACAAACCACGGGTGATTTTATCGCAGGAAATTTTGCGATTACCAGCAAAAATATCTAGTTAACGCCGTTTAATTCGCATAATAATCAGTGCCGCATATATCGGCACACACACTATCACCGGCATCGCAGCAACAGCACCAGGGAGTATTATCATCCCAAAAACGGCGATGATAATCGCGCCGACCGCGCCAAATACCAACCATGTTTCCCCGGGCATACCCTTTTTGAGTTTCGCCCCCTCCGGCGCAACTACACCACGCACCCCTGCGCCAACATGTATATCCCGATAAATCGCGGCTTGTTTATTGAGTTTCGGCGTCAATCGCTCGGCTAAATCAACTATGCTACGAATATAGTTTTCCGGATCCGAACTCATTCTATATGATGAATAAATATAAACTTCATTATCAATAAATTCGTAATCATAAGCCCGCCCGTATTCCATCAACACCGCCATCACATCGGGCGTAAAAATCTGCAACGCGTCAACGTGATAATTCGGCGGACAAAATAGGTCAAACACTTTTGCAAAATCACCCTCGAGTTGCAATTTTTGCACTTTATAATCACTGTGATTTAGAAAAAAAGTGTTCTGTTTCGAATTTAACAACAAATGCGGCACTTTGTGCGACAACTTCACGCACGTAAATCCCATGTGATAAGTTCGGCTGTTTTTGCCATGACCGATCGTGTACTCGTAATCCGCCATCTTGATATTATCCCATTCAAGTTCGTTCGTTGCATGCCGGCTATGACCGACACTCAATTCAATCGGATCATTTCCCGGTCCGAATCCCGTTTTGCGATAATCCAAGCCGTTAACAATCGCGAAACGCAACAACCGCAGGTCTTTATTTTGTTTGATATACTGCGCTATTGGAACTATAATGATTGTCGCGCAACAAAGAATGATAAACGCGATAGATATCACATTAAAACCGCTCCTGATCAAAACTAAAAATCCAGTGAGGAATACACCAAAGACAACACCAAACACCGACGAAGTAGCATTAACGCCACTTCGTTTTGTTTTTATCCCCGCAATCAACAACTCGCGTTCCGCAAAATCCCCCTTGCGAAACCGCCCGTGAAACGCACTATAATCCAACTTTCTATCCATGCAAACATTTTACCATTTCCGTGTTAAAAAGATAGGGCGGAATGACGCCGAGAATGGTGCCGACTGACCTCTGTTAAAGGGGTCGGAAAGTGGTGCCGAGAATGGTGCTGTTTGCGCCCGCTATCATCGAAGAAAACGACGATTCGCCCGAAGCCAAAAAAGGACAGCGAGAATAACGAGACCCGAAAATCCCATCGCAACGAGCCCGGCGACGTCCCAACCTGTGACCTTGTAAATAATCCCGGCGAGGAGCACGAGCGCTATACCCGCCAAAATCGCAATCGTCCGAACCGGCATTGCGTGTTGTTGCAAGGTATGATTATGAACATAGGGGACTTCCTCGAGCCGAACATTGCGATAGGTCGCCGCCTGTTTACTTAATTTCGGCGCGAGATGTTCAATCAACGCGGTCACCGACCGCAAATGATGTTCTGGATCTTTAATTAAAAGGTTTTTCGAGAAAATATAGACTTCGTCATCGATCAACTCGTAATCATAATCCCGACCAAAATCCATAATCACCGCCATCACGTCCGGCGTGAAAATCTGCAATGCGTCCAAATGATAACCGGGCGCGACATATAAATCGAAAAATTTCGCAAAATCACCCTCGAGTTGCAATTTCTGCACATTGTAATTAACCTGATTCATACCGAGACGATTAGTTTTACAGTCCAACAGCATGTGCGGCACGTGGCGCGACAATTTAACGCGCGCGAAACTGCGTTTTTGAGTTTTTCTCACGCTATTGTCATCGCTGGGGTATAATTCCAAATCATATTGATAATCCGAAATCATCGTCCCGTTCGCCCACGTCAAACTATCATTGCCAAACAGCCCCGATCCGAGATTGAACATAATCGGACGCACCGACGGCAGACATGTCGCTTTCTTGTAAGTCAAATCATTCATGATCGCGAATTTGAACAATTTGCGTTGAATTCTGGCTTTCTTTCGATTCAGTACCACAATCGGTATCGACATCACAACTGCGATGCCAAGGATCATCAAATCCCGCGTCCAACGATTGCTGCGCGAAAAAATCCACATCAAATCGCGCGATCCCAATAAAGCCATCGCCAAGCCCAAAATCGCCGCTATAGCATAACAAGCGATCGCGTGTTCGCTCCAGAATCCGCTGATATCGCGCAACTTTAACTTCGACTCTCCAGCCTCATCAGGTTCATCGTACCCGAACGCACTAAAATCTAGTTTTCTGTCCATTGTACAACTATTTTAACACAACTGTAATGAAGATCCCAACCTTGTGGTTGGGATAACTTCGATATTCGGCTCCGATGAATTTCATGTATCGCCGAATAATCAAAAATCCCGCGAACTGGCAAGGGTGGGCATCGCCAGTTAATCTCGCGGGACATTTGACCCTTCGACGCACCTTTCTCGGCTGGACGGTAACCGTCCAAGCGCGACCCACCTCACGTTGGGGTCCGCCGGTCAAAGGGGTTAGACACGCGCCGATTGCCGTCATAAACGCTCGCGAAAATCGCGAACTGGGGCGACAAGAAGTGGAGGGTAGATTACTTCAAATCCGCACGTGGCCTAACACATAAAATGTGTTAAAATGGGGGTATAAGGTGCGTTTCGCACGCAATTTCGTGCGATAACAGTACCATTGTAGCACACTTTGCTTTCTATGTCAATACTTTTTATCACAAATTATGAAAGAAATCAATAATATATCCCCAGATCAGCACAAATTCTTACAGCGTACCTCTGTTATTGACAATCCCGCAAAATGTTTATGGTTTCAAGGAAATTTGCCCGAAAATTGGTCCGAAATGCCCATTGTGGCGATTGTTGGGTCGCGAAAACCGACTGAATATGGTAAAAATGTGACTTTGCGCCTCGCAGCGGCTCTCGCGGCGCATAATGTGATAATTGTCAGCGGTTTAGCCATCGGTCACGACAGTTTGGCGGCACGCGGCGCGTTGGACGGCGGTGGAATTACGATTGGGGTGGTCGGAAATGGCTTAAATAACCAATATCCGCGTACTACCTGGGCATTGCGCGAGGAAATTTTGGAAAAAGGCGGCGCAGTCATTAGCGAATATTCGCCCGAAACACCTGTTTATCCGGGCAATTATCTGTTGCGCAACCGGTTGATTTCCGCCCTTTCCGACGTCGTTATCGTGGTCGAGGCGGGTGAAAAATCCGGAACATTGAACACCGCTATGCACGCCTTAAATCAAGGAAAGGAATTGATGGCGGTGCCGGGCAACATTACCTCGCCATTGTCGGTTGGCTGTAATCGGTTGATCGCATCTGGCGCAGGGATAGTTTTGGGCGCGGACGACGTTTTGGAAAAACTGCGCGAGATTTTCTCGATGCGCGCCGGCGGGGAAAGTGTCGCGAAACAAATTTCCGCGTCGATTTCATCTAAAGTTAAAGATCCGACCCTATCCCAACCCATCACCGCAAGCGATACTTCTGAAACTAAAATCCTAAAACTCCTAACTCAAGGCGTCATCGACGGCGACGAAATCATGCGCCGCGCCCACCTCTCGGTCGTCGAATACAACACCAACCTCACCATGCTCGAAATCAACGGGCAAGTCCGCGCGCTCGGGGCAAATAGGTGGACGTTGCGGTAAAAATTTGACTTTACACGAAAAAGTGATACACTCTTAGTATGAGTGAGATTTATGTCAGAAAGCGGAACGGTGAACTCAAATTCGCCGAAAAGCAACAGGAGATGCCCGATTGTTGTGCAACATGCGGATATCATGCTTTGAGAATGGCAGAAAAGAAATATGCAAATGGAAAAGATCGTCGTCCGCCGAAGACCAATTTTACATTATCCGACAGGAGACGGTGGCGTGACCATGAGCCTCAAGACGTCTGCCGCGCACAAAGCTATCGGAGCAGAGGCACTTTCATTTCGCATGACTTGGCGCAAAAGCGCCGCCCGCATTACTGTCCGCTCGTTGAAATCGAAAATCCCGATGATAGCGGGGAAATCTAATTTTACACTGTTAATTTGACACGCTTTCTGAAACCGTGTTAAACTGGACTCTATGTCAGAAAAAAGCATAAATAATCTAGTTATCGTCGAGAGCCCGGCTAAAGCGCACACCATCGCCGGTTATTTGGGCAAGGATTTCAAAGTCATGTCAAGCGTCGGACACATTCGTTCGATCGCCAAAAAACCGGTCAAGGGTGTCGAACCGATCGACACTGATCACGAATTCGCCACCATTTATGAAATTGATCCGGATAAGAAAAAAACCGTTGCAGAATTAAAAAGCGCCGTAAAATCCGCCAAAACCGTTTGGCTCGCGACCGATGAAGACCGCGAGGGGGAAGCGATCGCTTGGCATTTGTGCGAAGTTTTAGGGTTAAATCCGGCGACGACCAACCGCATCGTTTTTCACGAAATCACGAAAAATGCCATCGCCGAAGCGATCGAAAATCCGCGCCACGTCGACATGAGTTTAGTCAAAGCCCAGCAAGCCCGCCAAATCCTCGATCGTTTGGTCGGATTTGAATTATCGCCTGTCGTTTGGCGCAAAGTCCCGGGCGGCAAATCCGCCGGCCGCGTCCAATCGCCCGCCGTGCGCCTTCTCGTCGAACGCGAACGCGAAATCGCCGATTTCGAGAGTTCGTTTGTGTTTAAGGTGACCGGAGAGTTTTCTACTTGTCATCATAACCCCGCCCCTTGTCATCCTGGTGAAGGCGAAATGATCCGTGAAAGTTTACTTTCAATGGGTCATGAGCCGGAAGAGCCGAAGGCGATACTTGTTTCAGGATCTCCTGGTGGCAGTGATGAGATTCCGAAACAAGTTCGGAATGACAACGATATTACTATCAAAGCCACCCTCTCAACCGACCTCCCCGACGAAGCCGCAGCACAGGATTTCCTAAATTCATTAACCGACGCCAAATTCACGGTCGCCGACGTCGAAAACAGCACCGGTACGCGCAGTCCTCTACCGCCATTCACGACCTCCACCCTGCAACAGGACGCCAACGCCCGCCTCGGTATGTCGGCGCGAACGACGATGGCGCTGGCACAACAACTATACCAATCCGGTTTAATTACTTATATGCGTACCGATTCATTGAATTTGAGCGGTCAGGCACTGGCGCAGATGTCGACGTACATTAAAAATAATTTCGGCGAAAAATATGCCCAGGTTCGCAAATACCACACCAAATCCGCCGGCGCACAGGAAGCCCACGAAGCCATCCGCCCCACCGACGCAACCCGCGAAATCGCCGGCGATGACCCGCGCGCGCAAAAACTTTACGACCTGATCCGCCGCCGCACTCTCGCGTCGCAAATGGCGAACGCCAAAATCGAACGCAGCACCGCAACCATCGCGATTTCCGACCACAGCGAAATTTTCACCGCGAAAGGCGAAGTGGTGATTTTCGATGGTTTTCTCAAAATGTACGGCGCGAGCAAGGACGAGATCCTGCCGGAACTCCACGCCGGCGACACCCTGAACGCCACAGAAATCACCGCCCGTCAAACTTTCGCCCGCCCACCGGCGCGTTACACGGAAGGATCACTGGTCAAGAAGTTAGAGGAACTCGGCATCGGTCGCCCCTCGACCTATGCCAGCATCATCGACACGATCCAACGCCGCGGTTACGCCGAACGCGGCGCGAGCGACGGGGTGGAACGCGAAATTATCGAACTGAAACTGTCAACCTGTCATTCCGAGCTTGTCGAGGAATCTTCGCGAGATAAGAAAAGATCCCTCGACGCTGCTCGGGATGACAACCACATCACGCGTCAGATCCTCACCGAAAAAACCGGCGCAACTAAGGGCAAATTGATCCCAACCCCCTCCGGCAGCGTGGTCAGTGATTTCCTCGGCGAACATTTCACGGACATCGTGGATTACGATTTCACCGCCCGCATCGAAAATGAATTGGACGAAATCGCAGAGGACAAACTCGACAAAACGAAGATGTTGAGTGACTTTTATGACCCATTTCACGCCCAAATCGATCGTTCCGCATCGATCGAACGTTCCGCGGTCGCCGGCATGCGCGAACTCGGCATCGATCCAAAATCCGGCGAGCCGGTGTTCGCGCGAGTGGGTCGATTCGGTCCGATGCTGCAAATCGGACGCGGCGACGGCGACGAAAAACCGAAATTTGGCGTTTTTCCGCGCAACGCCCGTCTCGAAACGATTACTCTGGAACAGGCACTAAAAATGTTTGATCTGCCGCGCGTCGTCGGCACCACCGCCGATGGTCAGGAAATCACCGCTAATATCGGACGTTTCGGACCATATATCAAAATCAGCGAAACTTTTGTCAGTATTAAACCCGCGTCGCCGTTTGAAATTACCGAAACCGAGGCGCGCGACCTCTATAGCGCCAAACTCACCGCCGATGCGGAAAAAAACATCGCGGATTTCGGCGATATTAAAGTCCTCAAAGGACGTTTCGGACCATATATCACCGATGGCAAGAAAAACGCCAAAATCCCGAAAGATACCGATCCAAAATCAATTACAGAGTCCGAAGCCCGCAAACTCCTCTCCGCCGCCCCCGACAAACCGAAACGCAGCCGCTTCTCGCGTCGCGCAAAATAGGGTGCAACAGATACGGAGCATTAACATTATGTTGACATTTTTAATATCCTTATAAAAAAATGTTGCGTTAAAATAAAACTTGTAGTATAATCGTAGCAACGTGGGAAAACTTTAAGTAACATAGGAGATAATTATGACTGAGACCCAGAGCGAAAAACATCGATTCGAAACCGTCACGGAGAAGATTTTAATATCAATCGACCGACCGCGCGAAAAAGAAATCATCGAACGACGTTTTGGCATTAACGGACATAAAGAAACTCTGGAATCAGTCGGCGAAACTATGGGCATCACTCGCGAACGGGTGCGCCAAATCGAAAAAGCCACCTTACTGCGCATGCGGCTCGGACTCGATAACGGCAAAAATCCGGAATTCGACGCCGTTGAAATGGAACTCGTCAAAGTCCTGCACGAACTCGGGCGCGCCGCGAGAACCGAAACTTTGGCAAACGAAATTTTCGGCAACCGCACGCAACGATCGCGTGGCATTATCACCCTGATCGCGGAACTGTCGGAAAAAACCGTCGCCACCACCGAAAATGATCAGTATTTCCCATCGGTAGTTTTGACCACCGAGCTGAGCGAAAAGGACATCAAGAAAAACGTCGACATCGTCGTGAATACCATCAAGGACCACGGCGAACCCGTCACTGCTGACGAATTATTGGCATTGGTTGGCGGCAAATACGAACATCCGTCCGAAGTTACTGCCATCGCCAGCATCAGCAAGCACGTCTTCAACCTCGACAATAAATGGGGTCTGGGCAAATGGCCGACCGTCAATCCGCGCAACATTCGCGACAAAATCTACATCGTCCTGTCCCACAACAACCAAAAACCGATGCATTTTTCCGACATCGCCGCCGGTGTTAAATCACGCGATTTCAAACGCAACAACATCACCGACCAAGCGGTTCACAACGAATTGATCAAGGACGATCGTTTCGTGCTCGTCGGTCGCGGCATTTACGCGCTGTCCGAATGGGGCTATGAAAAAGGTTCGATCATCGACGTCATCAGAAAAGTTTTGGAAAAGGAAAGTCCGCTCCATCGCGACGAAATCGTCCGCCGCGTCCTCAAAGTCCGCCAAGTCCGCGAAGCCACCATTCTCCTCAACCTCCAATCAAAAACCGACTTCAAACGCATCAATAAGGGCGAATACACGTTGGTGAAAAAATAGTGTTGTTGTATACACATGCTTTTATGTTACAATATAAGCATGTGTATTTTCACTAGAAAAAAATCAGGTCGAAATGGTGCCGAGAATGGTGCTGACCGACCTCTGTTAAAACGCCCAAAAAGTGGTGCCGAGAATGACGCCGAGATCGTGCCGTTAAATGAAACTGAAATCGCGGTTTTGCGGGAAATTTCGCGAAATCCATACATTAAAATCGCAAAAATCACAGCTGAAACTGGTCGCTCCCGCAGTGCCATTCAACGCGCCCTCGCCGAGCTAAAACAACGCGGCATCATCACCCGCATCGGTGGCGCATTCCGCGGACGTTGGAAAATCAGCGAGGTAAAAAAGTATGAAAAATAACGTCAAGAAAACAGGTTTTAAGAAAAAATACTTTTTGCCGTATGTGGAATTATCGTGTTGGGCGCAATTTGTATCGTATGGCAGGCGCCAGTAGAGTGTATTGTGAAGCAGCTGATGGCAATATTTACAGATTTTATGTAGAAGACGCGGGATTTGAAAAGGTATATAATCGCGAGCGTAATGACTACTCGAGCAGCCTAGATATAAGAGGTATTCTGCAATAAATTGTAATACTGGCATAATACTGACATAACCAATATACATTTACCCTAAAAAATGGTACAATAGCAAGCAGATGGATTGGATTATTCAATTTCTGGCGCAATGGTATTTATGGATTCCAATGATTGGGATTTTGGGGTTTTTGACGTGGCGCCAGTACAAGAAAGCGCAGACGATTGAGGGTTATGATTATGTGCTGTTGATGCTCGATTTGCCACGGCATAACGATCGGTCGGAAAAATCCGCCGAACAGATGTTTATCGCGCTGCACAGCATTTTGCGCGATCGGCACGAATTGCGCGCCAGCAACGGGATTCAGGAATATCTGAGTTTCGAGATGGCGAGCGTCGAGGGCAAAATTAATTTCTTCATCCGCACACCGAAGCATTTGCAAAATTTCGTGGAAACACAAATCATGGCGCAGTATCCCGCGGTCAAGATTCACGAAACGACCGATTATGCCAAAACCAGCAATTTTCCCGCCAGTGCGGTGGCGGAATTTGCGTTGACGGACGAAGAATATATCCCGATTAAGACCTATAACGCGTCGGAAATCGATGCGTTGACGGCAATCGTCGCCGCGATGACGGTGAATCAGGAGAGCGATACGCGCGTGCAGATTCTGGCGCGTCCGATTAGCGACAGTTGGCATGGTACGGTGACGAAATATATCGAGCGCGCCAAATCCGGGCTGGGTGTCAAAAAACCGATGGATTTTATGTGGTTCGTCGAGGCTCTCGCGGCGTTGTGGCGGCCGCCGACGGTTAAGGATACGACGAAAGTGGTGACTTTATCGGAATCGGAACAAACGCGGGTCGATGGAGCAATGCGCAAAATGCAGATCAACGCGTTTCGCGTCAAAATTCGCGTGATCGGGTCGGGTGTCAACCAAGAATCAGCGCATTCGCGGATTTATGCGGTGCTGAATGCGTTCAAACAACTTTATGCGGCCAATTTGAATAATTTTCGCGTGGTCAAAAAACCTTCGTCGAATCATGAGGAACTGCAAAAATATGTGTCGCGCTATTTCGCGGATAATGATGGTTTTATTCTGAATGCCGAGGAACTGGCGACGATTTTTCACCTGCCAATCGGTCAGATCCAGGAAGAAATTGCGCCGGCTGATCCGGAGAAAATTGTCGAAACTGATGTAATGTTGCCATTGTTGAACGGCGATCCGGAACACGACCGTTTGATTTCGGCGTTCGGGCTGACGAATATTAATGGTCTGGATCGTCAATTTGGAATGTATCGGGTCGATCGATCGCGTCATGTGTATATTATTGGACAGACTGGAACGGGGAAAACGGCGCTGTTGGAGCTGTTGGCATTGTCGGATATTTATCATAATCAGGGCTATGCGATTATTGATCCGCATGGGGATTTTGCGACGAGTAATTTGCAATTTGTGCCGCCGAATCGGATTCAGGATGTGGTCTATTTCAATCCTGCGGACACGGCGTTTCCGCTCGGTTTTAATCCGATGGAGGTTTACGATCCGTCGCAGCGCAATAACATTTCGTCGGAAATTATCGGCGTCCTTAAACGCATGTTCGGGCAGAGTTGGGGTCCGCGACTCGAATATATTTTGCGTTATACGATTTTGGCGTTGCTCGAATATCCAAACACGACATTGCTCGACATTACACGCATGCTGACCGACAAGAAGTTCCGCGACAAGGTGTTGATGCGCGTGACTGATATTGTGGTGCAGCAATTTTGGCGCGTGGAGTTCGGGTCGTGGGGGGAGAAAGAAACGAATTTGGCGGTGGCGCCGATTTTGAATAAGGTCGGAACTTTCGTCGCGAACCCGATTATTCGCAATATTATCGGACAACCGAAATCGACTTTCAATGTGCGCGAAATCATGGATCAGGGGAAAATTCTGGTTGTGAATTTGAGCAAGGGTTTGATCGGCGAGGATAATTCGGCGATTTTGGGCGCGCTCCTGATTACGAAAATTCAACTCGCGGCGATTTCGCGTTCCGACACGCCCGAGGAGCAACGCAAACCGTTTTTCCTGTACGTTGATGAGTTTCAAAATTTCGCGACGGATTCTTTCGCGATTATTTTGTCCGAAGCGCGCAAATATGGTCTGAATTTAGTGGTGGCGAATCAGTATATTTCGCAGATGTCCGATACGATTCGCAACGCGGTTTTTGGCAACGTCGGCACGATTATCTCGATGCGCGTCAGTCCCGAGGACGCGGCGCTCCTGACCCCGCAATTCGCGCCGTATTTTGACGTTAGCGACATTATGTCAATGAGCAATCGCCAATTTATCGTGCGCATGATTGTGGGCGGACAAATTATTCCGCCAGTGATGGCGATCACATTGAAATTGCCGCCATCGCAGGTCGATTATTTGTCGCATATTATTGAAAACACCCGCCAAAATTTCGCCAAAGCACGCGAAATTGTCGAACGCAATATTGCGCAAACCATGCGTATCCCCCAAGTAATCATTCCGAAATTCAATCCCGTATCCTCGGAAGTTGTCGGCTCGCAAGCACTCGGCGAAATTTTCCCGAAAGCCGCCGAAGCACCGGTCGTGCCAACTGTTCCGACGGTCGATCGCGATGATATCACAAAACGCACTCGCACCCGCGGACGCCGCCACAAAAACCCCGTCGACCCGCCGAATATTCCACCACCGCCGACGTTTGTGGTGAACCATTAGCCCGCTCCTTCTCACCGTTTCGTCCCGCCTCGCTCCGGACGTAGAGGGGTTTAAAGAGGTCGGCGGAACGAAAACGGTTCGCGTCGCTCATTATGATTCGATAATTTCAAAGATTTTCTTGTCTAAAACATAGAGTTTTTGCGTGCGGTTTTCGAGACGGTAGTAGTAGCGGATGTAGAAAATTTCCAAAGTTGTGATAATTACGGTCAATATGATCGCGGGGAGGGAGAGGGAATCGATGGAAATGCCGCCCGTAGCGACGGTGAACGACCAACCGCAAAATGCCCATGAACCGATCATGAGGAGAGCGAAAAACAGCATGACGAAGAGGTGGATTTGGCGTTCGTGTTGGAAATTGCGCGTCATTTCGGTATGATAGCGCGCTAAATCGCGGGCTTTTTCCTTGTCTTTTCCGTCTTTTCCGTGCAATTTGGCGATTTTGTCTTCGATAAAACCTTTGTGAGTGAGAATATCCTTGTCCATATTACTATTTTAGCATACAATGTTTATATGTTTAGAAAATTGTTTCAAAAAAGTTATGATACGGTAAATGTGATCGAGGTCGATAGCGAACGATTACTGAAAAATATCAATTTTTTCGCAGAAAAATCAGGACAAGAGGTTTGTCCGGTGCTAAAATCAAATGCGTATGGTCACGGGATTGAACAAGTGGCGTCGATTATCGATGGATATGTTAATTTGGCGGCGGTCGATGGCTATTTCGAGGCGAATCGCATTATCAAAAATACACGGGGAGTGCATGTAATATGTATGGGATACGTCAAACCGGAAAATTTTCGGCATGTAGATACGCGGCGTGTGTCGTTCGTTGTGCAAAGTGTTGATGATTTGCGTGCAATCGCGAAATGCACGGGGCGAAATCTCAAAATTCATTTGGAAATCAATACGGGTATGAATCGTATGGGTCTGAAACCGGATGAAATTGATGATTATTTGCGCGAGTTGGCGTGTCATGATAATTTCGAGTTGGAGGGCATAATGACGCATCTCGCGGACGCGGATAATGCCGATCCGACTTTCACAGATCGACAAGTAGAGATTTTCGACGAGTGTGTTGATAAAATTTTGGATCAGGGTTTTGCGCCCAAATACTTTCACATCGCCGCGAGTGCGGGCGCGCTGAAAGTCAAAAGTCGATTTGCGAATTTGATTCGGCTCGGTATCGGAACGTATGGAATCAACCCGTTAACAGAGGGCGATCCATTATATGATATATTGCAACAAAATCTGCGTCCGACCCTGACACTCAAAAGCACAATCATCAAAACGATTGATTTGAAAGAGGGTGATAGTGTGAGTTATGGTTGCACTTTCACCGCGGAACGTCCGATGCGGGTGGCAGTATTGCCGCTCGGTTATTACGAAGCGATTCCGCGCGAATTATCCGGCGTATCGCCGATTGTGGGACGGGTATGCATGAATCACACTATCATCGATATTACCGATAAAAATCTAAAAACTGGTAGTGTTGTGACGGTGGTTAGCAATAATCCGAATGATTTTAATTCGGTGAATCGATTGTGGCGGGATCACGAAATCTTTCCGTGGGATTTCTTGTGTAAATTATCGTCGGATATTCGGCGTCGGGTGGTATAGGAATTACAAAATTTTGCCGAAATGGATTTTGCGGTATTCCACACCTGCTTTGTCGCAGGCTTGCTGGAGCCAGTTGTCGTAAACCCCTAAACCAGTGTTCGAACAGAGTGCGTCATGGCGTGGAATGACGGCAATTTTTGGTCGATTGCCGACGATAAAATCCATCGCTTCCTCGGTTTTTAGCCATGGCGCGGACACTGGTACGGTTAGAAAATCAGGTTGAGGGGCGGTGGATTCTAACGAATCGCCGGCATTCGCGAAAACATTATCGACCATTACAGCGAGATTTTGACAGGGAACTACATCGCGGACTATACAAGCATGAAAATTGCTGCCGTAAAATTGCAGTTCGAAAACGCTGGCTTGAATCTTCTCGGGTGCCCACGTAACTCTCGCACCGTCGATCGGATTATCTTCGGTCGCGAAAACCTGTGCATTGGGATTTCTTGCGCGAATCTTACTCAACACTTCCGGTTGATAATGATCGCCATGTTTGTGGGTGATGATAATCACATCAATATTATCAAATTCCGGTAATTTCGTGTTGAATTCGACCGGATCAAACAACAATCCGCGTCCGTCCTTTTCGAGATAAAAACATGAATGTTCAAATTTAGTGATTTGCATAAATCCTCCTTTTTTACACTTATATTTTAGCATACTGTGTGGTAAAATAGTCGTATTATGATGGATATTAAATTTATTCGCGAAAATGCTGACGCGGTTCAGCAAAACAATATTAACAAGGGTTATACGGATCTGGACGTTGCCGAATTATTGGAAATCGATAATGAACGACGCGATTTGCAAACACAGGTCGACACTCTGCGCGAGCAGAAAAATCAGATTGCAGCGCAAATGAAAAATGGCAAACCGAATCAGGAATTAATCGATCAGGGCAAGCAGATCAAAATTCAGTTGATGGAGCGGGAAGAATATTTGCGCGCGACCGAAGCAAAGGTCGACGCGATTTTAAGCCGCATTCCCAACATGATTTTCGATGATGTGCCGCTCGGCGGTGAAGAAAAGTCGGTCGAAGTGAAAACATGGGGCGAAAAACGCGTGGATGCAAAAATCGATCATCTCGATTACATGATTCAGCGCGATTGGGTGGATTTCGAGCGCGGCGCGAAGGTTGCGGGTACGAAATTCTATTATTTGAAAAACGAAGCGGTTTTATTGGAACAGGCGCTCATCAATTACGCACAGAATAAACTGTTTAATCGTGAGATTGGCGGTAAAAGATTCACGCTCATGACCACGCCGGACATGGTTAATGAAAAGATTTTACAGGGCGTCGGTTTCGCTCCGCGCAGCGAGAAAGAAGACAACGATTATTTCGTCGAGGGTGCGGATTTGTCGTTAATTGCGACGGCGGAAATTCCGTTGACCGGTTACCATGCCGGCGAAATTTTGGATGAAAAGGATTTACCGATTCTTTATGCCGGTTTTAGTCCCTGTTTCCGTCGCGAGGCCGGCGCGGCAGGCAAGCACGGACGCGGTCTCTTCCGCGTGCATCAATTTAATAAGGTCGAAATGTACTGTTTTTCCTTGCCCGAAGATTCGCGTGCCATTCACGACGAAATCCTCGCGATAGAGGAAGAAATTTGGCAAGAATTAGGTATCCCGTACCACATTATCAACATCGCATCTGGTGATTTGGGCGCACCTGCGGCGAAAAAATTCGACTTGGAATATTGGTCGCCGATTGATGAAAAATATCGTGAATTGACGTCGTGTTCAAACTGTACCACGTTCCAAGCAAATTCGTTAAATATCCGCGTCCGCCGCGGTGATGGTCGAATCGAAACTGTCCACACATTGAACGGCACAGCGATCTCGCTGGCGCGCGCCCTCATCACCATCATCGAAAACTACGCGCAGCCCGACGGGAAATTCATCGTTCCGGAAGTTTTGCGCAAGTTTTTGGGCAAAGAAGTCTTATAGTCACCCCGAGCATAGTGAGACATGTCATCCTGGGCATAATACTCATTTCGTGTCCACGCCGCTTATTCGCCACTGTCTTTGACTCTGTTCTGTCATAATTATGCTCCTTCTTCTTCACGCTCATTATACATATTCATACGTGCTTCTTCGAGTTCTCCAAATTCAGACATCACCTGCTGTAAATCAATTCTGTCAGCAGGGAGCCGCGACTTATAAAAATCCGCAAATCGAGCCAATCCCGCCATCGTAATCTCATACTGTTCCGGTGTGACTGATTTTTTGTATTCACTTTTAGCCTTTTCATATTCATAATGTTCGTGTCTTCTGTGCTGTATTTCTTCGTGCCATTCTTCGGTCATTACATCGGGTATCCTCAACGCTGCATTTAATTTCTGCAAAGTTTCTATTCCGCTACCCTCGAGACCTTGGTATTCCACCACCTCGCTACCATCGGCACCATAGGGTTGGGATCTACAAATTTTACAGACCAGTTTTGCAAGAATATTTTTAACAATAGTAGGTGTCCCATCCCATTTGTCAACTGACGGTGTATTTTCGTATATAGTGGTGGTGATGCTACGATCATGCTCGTTATGATAGGAATCGAAGCGATGACCGCCCTTTACCGCATCCTCTAACATATTCATTCCAATGTCGCACGTGCGTGCATTTTTGTCGTAGTATTTACATTCACGGCATAAAGGTTCAAAAACACAATATGATAGTTCGTGTCGACGAAATCTACTATGTTTCTCCTCGTTCGTCACATACCAGCCCAAACTCCTGTACGATTTTTTCAACCGAAGTCCATCTGCTAATATCTCTGGATCAGGCGGGTCCTTATCAATTTCAAATTCATCGTTATCTTCCTCGCCCTCGTCCTCTTCGCGTGTCAAAAAAGTATATGGTACTAGTTCCGGATCCGAATGATAAGGAAGTTCGGGGCACCACAGTCCCTTCTCTGTCGAGAATCTTTTATATTCTTCCTCTACCGCTAGCGCTTCCTCGACCCTGATATTATGTATATCGGATCCTGGCGTTTTCCATAATCGGTCGAGGTCTTCTTTGGCTTCCATTGAACTACCTTTGATGCCATGATACACCTCTACATGATCGTCCGGATCAACCGAAGCATAAGAAGTACACCCCAACGCAGCAAGTGAATGTTCTGCGATATAATAACCATCTTCCGTGGGCGTGCCCTTTGGGAGTATCGCGGTATAAATACGTTCATCTCCGTCCTCATCTTCAAAATCATCGCTTATAAAATCATGTCCGCCATCGGTTGCTGTTCTGAGCATATATTTTCCCAATGCACATCCACCAATTTTAATATGAAATTTACATCCCGAACAAATTTCTTCGCTGCTATAATACGAAGGTTTATTTAATGGTTTTTTGTCGCTGCACTTGCCATCTGCTGTAAAATATCCACTTTCTGCTAACATAAGGTGTTAAACTCCTTCTTCTGGCAAAACCTTAAACTGGCACTCTTCTTCTTCGCCATCAATCCGCGGTGCGAAATAAGCCAGGAGTTGATCTCGCTCTCTCCTATCTATATCTCCGTATATCATGCTGGCGGTGGCGCAACTATCTACGCCATCTCCTCCTCGATAGCGCGCACAGCCCTCGCAGACTTTCGGCTTGTTAGGATCTTCCGTTGTTTTCTCGTTTCCTCCGTTGCTGAGTTTTTTCTGCAATTCTGCGCGTTTTGCGATAATTTTTTCCTTCCAATCAGGATCATCTTTCAAGGTTTGGAGGTAATCCATCAATACTTGTCCCATCTGGGTCAATGTTATTTGCTCTTCTCCTGTGTCTTCCTCTCCCTTATCTTCCTCGCCTTCTTCACCGAGTGCCGCCAGTTCCTCAGCCAACATGTTCGTTAGTCTTTCCGCAGATTCGATCGCGCGTGTCACTCTCAAACTCGCTTCGTCCAACTGCGCGTTATGCCACTCTTTGCTCATCACGTCCGGTATGCGCCAAGCAGCGTTCAGTTTTTGCAAAGTTTCCACGCCGCTGCCGTCGGGACCTCGATATTCTTTGACATAACTGCCGTCGGCGCCGTCGGGTCGCGAATCACACCGATATCCGCATGCCAACCTCGAGAGGACTTTTTTGTCGCCCCATTTGTCAACCGGCGCTTCGTTGTCATATACAGTGGCATAAATCATGCTATCCTCAAACTCTCGACCCTTATCAAAACCGCTGTTAATTTCATGATCGCCCTCAGCCGCGTCCTCGAGCATCATTCTGCCAATCTCGCATGCGTGTTCAGGTTTATTATAATACTTACACCCGTCGCACATGTACTTATCGACATAATACGACAGTACGCGTCGGCGAAAATGACTGCGCGCCCCGTCCGTGCCAACATACCAACCGCCGTCCGAATACGAATCCCTGAACCGCCACTCTTCCTTTAGTATCTCCGGATCAGGCTTATCTTTGTCTATCTCAAATCCTTCGTCGTCCAACATACCCTCGTCCTCGTCGCGCGTGAAAAAATGCCACGGCACTAGTTCTGATTCTGACGTAGCGGGCGACCAACCAAATCCGTTTTCTTCGCTCCACTCCCTGTGTTTTTCCGCGCACGCCAACGCTTCCTCGACCCTGATATCATGCAGTGCCGATCCGGGCGTTTTCCACGCTCGATCGAGGTCTTCTTTGGTTTTCATTGAGCTACCCTCAAAACCCATAAAGTGCACATTTTTGTCAGTGAGACTGCCTGGCGTGTAGTTTAGGGCGCGTTTACATTTCAACAAGGCGATACAATTTTCCACGCTCGGATTCTCGAAAAAAGTACCTTGCTTTAGTATCATCGTAAGAATCTCCCCGTCCCTGTAACCGCCGACATCGTCACACAGCGAACCATTGTCATCAAAATAATCGCTAAAAAGAGTGCGATGCTCGTCGTGCACCGTTCTGAGCATATATTTTCCAAGCGCGCACCCGCCGATCCGCAGGTGATATTGGCAACCGAAACAATGCCGCTCCTCGCTGCAATACGACGCCTCGTTTTTCGGTCGTTCGTCGCTACATTTTCCGTCCAGCGTGAAATATCCACTTTCTGTCAACATAATGATCCTATAATACACCCCCCCCCATTAATTTGTCAAGCATAAGCATTTATTTTATAATAAATTTTGACCTGGAGACAGGGAAGTGGTACAATATTCGTGCCAAAGGAGGGCAAAATGGGTAAAACTTTACAGATCGATATCAGCGGGATACATTACGACATTGACGAAAAAACCGAAAGTTACGCCAAAAAGAAAGTGGCGAAGTTGGTCGATTACATTCCGCGCCAGGCTCGCCCAAGTGCGTTTGCCAACATTAAAATCACACAGGTTAATCAAAAAAACAACAATAAATATGAATGTGAAATCGTACTAACGTTGCCGGAAAAGGTTTTGGTCGCGAAAGATTACGCGCCAAACGCCTTGGCGGCGATTGATGTCGTCGAATCGAAATTGCGCGGTCAAATTCGCCGTTACAAAACCGAACGCCGCGCCGACGGTGTCCGCACCGGCGGTATCATCGCGAAACTGAAAAAATCATTGCGTCGAAAATAGTTTCTGCGGGAAGACTGTCTTTGCAGCAAAAGCGGGTTAGATTTTTTGCCGCATGATTACGGATAGGGCGTCTTTAGTTGTGCCGAATTTTACGCCAGAGTTTAAAACATTAAACGGATCGAAGATTTTTTTGACGTCGCTAAATAATTCCGCCATTTTGCCATTGTATTGGTCGACGGCGAACGGAGCGTTCAGACGACCTTCGCCGATTTCGCCGGCGATCGAACCGTCCAAATCCAACACTGCGTCACGCAACTCGTTCATGAAACGAAACACTGTTTGGCGCTGACCGAGATTTTCCAGGTTAATTAACGGTCGAACTGTGATTATTCCTGAACCCAAATTACCCCAGATCCCACCCTCGATATGATTGCGATTCATGATTTCTTTGACGCGCGGGATAAATTCCGGAATACGTTTCGGATTGACGTAAATACTGTCCGCGAGCGGCAATGCCGCCGTACCGCGTTCGGTGAAATTTGTGATTTCGCGCACAATATCGTAAACCGAACGGATTTTTTCCTGATCCTCCCAAGTTTCGGCGGTTTTAACTTTCGCGGTCACCAACATTTTCGTCAGTTTCTTCATGCGTTTGGCGCGATGTTTGTCATCAAATTCGACCACCAACATTTTGTCGGGAACCGTATCAAACAACCGTTTCCAACTATTATTCGCGGTTTTTTTCTGGATCAGTTTTAATGTTTCGCCATCAATAAACCTAAATTCCGACGGTTCGAGTTCCAAAATTTGCGCCGTCAACGCGTTCAGATCCGTTTCAGTGGTCGTACCAATCGCGAGCAGCGATGAATCCTCGGGCGCGGGCAATAGTTTGAGAATCGCCTGCGTGATGATACCCAGTGTGCCTTGCGATCCGGCAAATAGCGGCGTCAGATCGAACGCACCTTTGTCGTCCTTAACCAAATGAAGCGGAAAACCGACGGCGTTCGGAATATTTTTTTGCGCAAAATCGCTAACTAAATCCGCATTGTTGTCGATGAGCGCGTCAAGCGCGCGATAAATCTCGCCCTCCATACTCTGCAAACCCTTTTTGCGATTGAGTTCGCGTTTATTCAACCGACCGGTGTGAATCACTTCGCCATTCGCGAGAACCACGTCCAAACAATCCACGGATTCTAATATCGGACCATATTTGATCGATTTCGTACCTGAAACATTGTGTGCGATTATGCCGCCGATGGTCGCCGTTGGATTATTGGGCTGAACTGGCAAAAACAATCCGTATGCCGCCATGACTTCCTGTAGGGTCGAATACCCGATCCCGGATTGCACGCACACCATTTGTGATTTCGCATCAAATTTCAAAATGCGCGACATATGTTCCGGAAATGACAGAATCGCGCCTGCGCCAATCGCACCGCCAGTCGTATCGCCGCCGAAACCACGCGCCGTAATCGGCAATCTCTGCCCGCGTTCCGCGAGCCGCCACACGAAACGTGCGACCTTTTTAATGTCGTTAATCGTTCGCGGATAAATAACTAAATCGGGAGTAATTCGAAAAATGCTCCCGTCCGTCGAAAACTTTTCGCGCACCAATGCGCTGGTTGTTACCTCGCCGTCCAACCTCTCCCCCAAATAGTCCGTGATCTTACTCATAATACTAATATTTTAACACAACTTGTTTGCGATTTCTACTGTTCGTTTTGAAAAGATTCCAACCTAAAACCACCCTCGATTCGACTTTCGAATGATTGCACTTTGCTTCCGTCGGCTTGCACTTCGCCGCCGCAATCGAGGGAAGTACTGGTTTCCAATCCGCCTTCAACGATATGGGCGTAAGTTTTATTTTTCGAAAGAGCATGACCGCCGTCAAACAATCGACAATGCGGGTTTTCATCCGTATATTTAAGCATAGCTAATTTTAGTGCGCATTCACCAGTTTCCTGGTTATAATGCTTGCACTTGCCGCATATTTCGGGATCAGTATAATACGACTTTTCACCCTCTTGTTCGCTAAAACTGTAATACGGTGCGAACTCGCTGCTTTTTCCGTCCTTTGTCACATACATAGTTAAAGCTCCTTATTAAAAATGCTAAACCATAAACCTCACATTTCATCAACACCCTAATTATAGCACCCCCCCCCAGAAAGTCAACAGCGAAATAATATGTGTTAAAATATTCGTTATGACACGTTTAAGAATCATCGGCGGCAAATTCGGCGGGCGGTATATTTCGGCGAATACGGGGAGCGCAACGCACCCGATGGGGGATCGCGTGCGTACGGCAATGTTCAATATGTTGGAATCGCGCGACGTTTTGCGCGGGACGGAAATTTTGGATGCTTTCGCCGGCACAGGCGCGATTGGTTTGGAATGTTTGAGCCGCGGCGCGAAATCCGCGACCTTTATCGAACGCGATCATACCGCGCAAAAGGTAATTGTTGACAATATTACAACACTTAATATTTCCGATTGTACAAAATTAATAAAAACCAGTGTTGGTGCTTGGCTGACCTCTGGAAATACGACAAAATTCGATCTGATTTTTGTTGATCCGCCGTACGATAATCCACAGTTTTCCACAGTTTTGGAACTTTTGGGGTCTTTACGCGACAATGGGCTTATGATATTATCGATACCAGGTAGAGAGATTATACCTGAACCTAATGGAGTTGTTGTGGTGGACAAACGTAGTTACGGAGAAGCGAATTTAGTTATTTACCGTAAGATTGATAATTAAACTCGAAATGCAGGTAAAAATCTCTCTGCTTTTTATTTGGCGAGATTTTTGTGATACAATATTTAGTATGCGCGAGTGGTGAAATGGTAGACACGCTAGCCTTAGGAGCTAGTCCTGAAAGGGGTGGAAGTTCGAATCTTCTCTCGCGCACCAGAAAAACTAAGAAAGGAGTTTGCCTGTCATAACCATTATTGCGTGTCCTGTAAATCAACTAATTTTTAATAAAAGGAGCAACTAAATGACCGAAGCAAACAAAACACACGAAGCGAGCGACGCAAAAGCGAAAACGAAGGAGATCGAAGAAGGCAAAGCAATGGCAATTTTGTCTTACATCGGTATTCTCGCGTTGATCTCGTATTTCGCGGGCGACAAGAAGAATAAATTCTTACGCTATCACGCGATACAGGGTATAAATTTGATGCTCATTGGCATCGCATACTGCGTCGTTGCGGGGATTATCAACGGCATCATCTGGGCTATCGCACTCAGCGGCTGCAATAATGTCGGTTCAATTTTAGCGGGCGGTTGCAGCTATGGTAATTTCGGCTGGGCTAGCATCGTTTCCTTTATTGTCTGGATTCCTATGATCATTCTCGGTATCCTCGAAATCATCGGCATCGTCAACGCCGTCAACGGCAAGGAAAAAGAAGTGCCGATCCTAGGCAAATTCAAATTCATCAAACAGTAATTTCGCGGATTTTTCCGCTTTTAACGCTGATTTTATAATTGTTTGAACCAGCTTTTGTTTTTGTACTCTATCGCAAAAACGGGGCTGGTTGTTTTGGTTTTTTGTCTTATTTCCTTATTATTTCGCGATTTTTGATTAAACATTTGCATTTTTAATAAAAGTGTGCTATAATGGATATATGAGCATGTTTTATCAACTCCACGCCCATATGTTGCCGAGTAGACTGGCGTGATTTGATATCCTCTTGAAAAATAAACGCCGGTCGCTCGGCGTTTTTCAGTTCCTGGGACAAAAATTAGGAACGAACGTCAACAAAACCATACCAGAGTGGACGATAATGAATCTAATTTTAAGGAGAATTTTAATGGAAAAATATGTAATTTCGGCGGAACTTGATCTGCCGAATAATAGAAGCGGAATTGTAGTAAATCCCGCGCAAATCGATAATTTTCGCGCGGATTTAACACAGAATTTACGCGAAATTGGCAAGGATCCGTTATGGGTCGAATCGCAAATTTTACAGCAAGGAATGGAATCTGCTATCGGTAAAACCGCATTATCGGTCGTAAGTTTAGATAACCGATATGTGCGCAATGCCGCCGATTATTTGGGAATTTCGCGTGCAGTTTACAACGAAAAACAAGAGGGTATTGACTATTACGCCAATCGCACGGGTTTTGAAAATATATCCGAACAGTTTGACCGAATTGCGCGTCAATTTCGCAAGATTGTTTTGGCTGACGACGTGATTTTTAGCGGTGAAAATATGCGCTATGTAATTCAGGAACTCGCTCGTCGTGGCGTTGATGTTCAGGGTATAATCGCCGGCATTACAATCGACGCGGGCGCGCAAAAACTCGCGGAAACAGGTATACCCATCGAATCGATCGCAACATTCGACACGGTCGACGACGAGATTTGCGAACGCGACTTTGCATTTGTACCGGATTCAGGTCGAATTGGGAGCGATTATCGGTGCAACGACTCTTACGGAGTGTTGTATTTCGATGACCTGTTCGGCGCGCCGACCAAATATGCGTCTATTCCGCGTGATGCGAAAGCGGATTTTTGTCAAAGAAGCTTGGTGCGCAATATCCAATTATTGCGAGCAGATGCACAATACAACAGGCAAGTTTACGGTCGCAGATTCGCGGGTTATAATGGTTATGGCAACCAAACCGCCATAGACGCGTTAAAGGAACGAATTGAGTTCAGTAAAAGAACAGAGGCGTTAAGAAGCAAAAAGGAGAGTTAGATGAGAAAATTGCAGATTGGTGTTATCGGTTCGGTCAGCGATCTGAACTATGGCAAAGATGCGGAAAAATTTGCCGAAGAATTGGGAAAATTGATCGCAAAAAACGATTATGTGTTGATCTTTGGCGCAGAAAAAGACGCCGATTCATTGCCGACGGTCGCCGCAGCGTCAGCACAACGGGCGGGCGGTTTAACAATTGGTGTGACGTATGGGAAGGGGTTGAAAATTTTCAACCCCTCCGCCGCGTCGGTCGTCATCGCCACTGGCTTGGAACGCGGCGGTGGACGCGAAACTTCGTTGATGCTAAGTTGCGACGGCGTGATTGCGCTTGCCGGCGGATCGGGAACGCTGAACGAAATTTGCGTCGCGTACCAGGCAAATATTCCGGTCGTCGTGGTGGACAAATTCGGCGGTTGGTCGGCAAAATTGGCAAACGAATTTTTGGACGAACGGAAACGTTATAAATTTGAAATCGCTAAAATGCCGGATGAGGCATTAAAAAAACTAATAAATAAGATATAATGGAATAAAGGAGAAAAATAATGTTAAGTTTACAAAGTTACAAAGGTACGCGCGACATTTATCCCGAGGATATGCGGTTAAGGAATTATATTTTCGGGAAGTGGCGCAAGGTGATCGAGAGTTTCGGGTACGAGGAATACGATGCGCCGCTGCTTGAGCCAATCGAGATTTACGCGGCGAAATCGGGGACGGAGATCGTTAACGATCAAACCTATACATTCACCGATCGCGGGGATCGGACGGTGGCGATTCGTCCGGAAATGACGCCGAGCGTGTCGCGCATGGTCGCCGCCCGTCGTCAGGAAATGCCGATGCCGGCGCGGCTCTATTCGATTTCGAATTTCATGCGTTACGAACGCCCGCAGAAAGGTCGCGAACGCGAGTTTTGGCAACTCAATTTTGATTTGTTTGGCGTGGACGGTATCGCCGCGGACGCGGAAATCATCACGATTGCCGATAAAATCTTGCGCGAGTTTGGCGCGAATGAATCAATGTTCACGATTCGCATAAACGACCGCCGGTTAACGAACTATATCATGCGCGAATATTTGGGATTAGACGAAAATCAAACGAATTTAATGATTAAGCTGTTCGATCGACGTGAAAAAATGCCCGAAAAAGATTTTCTGGAACAGGCGGCGGAAATCGTGCAAAATGAGTCCAAGAATGACACCACAAATGTCACCACTCTGCTTATCAAAGTCAGGCAGATAACAGAGATGAGAGATTTGGACGAGCTTGTGCAGAATGTCACCACAAATGTCACCAAGAATGAGACTATTTGCGACCTCAAAAACTTATTCGAAATCCTCAAGAATCGCGGCATCAAGTCAGCAAAATTTGATCCGACATTAATGCGCGGATTTGATTATTATACCGGCACAGTATTTGAAGTTTTCGACGAGTCGCCCGAAAATCGACGTGGTATGTTCGGTGGCGGACGTTACGATGGGTTGATCGGTTTGTTCGGCGTCGAACCCTTGCCGGTCGTCGGCGTCGCGCCGGGCGAAACTACAATGATCGAGTTCTTGAAAGCGCATAACTTGTTGCCGGAACTGAAACCCTCGACCAAAATCGTGGTCATTCCGATGGGCGAGGTCGATGCGGGATCGGTTGCGGACGAATTGCGCGTACGAAATATCAACGTGAGCGTCGATTTTAGCGATCGAAAAACTGATAAAAAAATCAAGGGCGCGGTCAAATCGGGCGTTCAATATGCGTTGTTCGTCGGGGAAGACGAGATTGCGAATAAAAAATTTTCGCTAAAAAATGTTGCGACAGGGGAACAACAAATTCTAACTATTGACAAAATCGCACAGATCCTGTAAGATTTTCGCATGACAGTAGAAAAATCGGTGCGTATTATCGATAAATATTACAAGGGCGGCATGGAGCAATACGCTCAATTTACCGCCAATGTTTTAGATAAGCCTTCAACGACTCATAGATTAGCGGGGGATCAACGGACGGCGCGCGATATTCTCGAAAGTCTACCCCCCTCCGATAAAATGTCGCCCGAAACATTCCGCAATTCAATGAACGCTATGATGAGCATTGCGAGGGGTGCGATTTGCGAGTCAATGGGCATGCGAGGTAGTCCGTCGGATATTTATCCATACATCAACGAAAATTGCGCGAATGTGGCGGGAATTGCTTATACTGCACTTAATAATTGTCGTCCGGATTTAGGCGCGTAGTTGTTCGTTGGAGCGGCGCGCGGCAACCAAACGCGTCGTCTTCACCAGCATTTTTGGGTGCGAACGGAAAATGGTTTGCTTTACGACAACAGCGACTTACAATCCAAAAATAAATACACCCATCATCATGCGTTGTTAGTTTGCGAGGGCGCACTTACTGACGAATATTTTTGGCGCAGAGCGCGACGTAGCGAGAGATAGTTAGTTTTGCAAATACCAAGCATTCAAGTCGAGGGTGGTGGGGTTGGCCGCGCGGACGATTTTTGCCGCTATACGACCCATTTCATGCATAAATGGAGCGTGTTTGGTGGTCATGCCGTCGAGATCGATGTCGTCCTTGCTGGATTCTTCGTATAGCTCAAAGACAGAGAAGGTGAGAACTTTCGATCCAGCGGCGGTTGCGACATCGATGGCGGCGGCGGTCGTGTTTCCGTCGTGAAAATATTCGTCGACAACCACGGAATTTTTGCCGGCGAGAAATGGGGTGAGGCGCGCAGTTTCCTGATCCATATCAGCTTTTTTCTTGCAATTCCAGGAATTGATAAATGCTGGCAATAACATGGGGTGGGTCTCACCAATTTCGTCGTGGAATCCGCGAAAGGCATCCGCGAGGGCAATCGCCGACATCGCGTTCAGTAGAACCGCGTCCACATTTTCGCCACGCTGTAAAATCGCATGGTATTCTCGCATAAATCGCACGAAATCGCCGTCGCGTTTTTGCCTCTCTGTCCACTTTTGCGTCAAATCGGGCTTTGTGCGAGCGATATTATTCATGATATACGCCGCACGTTCGTAATCTTCTTCACCACAAAGCACGCCAGGGTTAGCCAGCGGGTGAAAACAGAAATCTAACGAGGAAACAGGGTATGCATCGGAAACCACTACCTTATACACTTCCTCAAATGCTGATTTATCGCAAAATATAGACATCTATCTTACCATTATACCACACTTTCTTTTTCGTGTCAAGTTGCATTGATGAGTTATATCTGTTAAAATGGTTGAATTATGAAACATACCATCAAGAATTTATCGGATAGCAAAGTTGAAGTGCATGTGGAATTGACGCAGGAAGAAATCGCCGAACACCACGCGGCGGCGGTTAAAAAAATGGCGCGCGACGTTAAAGTTTCCGGATTTCGCAAAGGACATGTGCCGCTAAATGTCGCGGAAAAACATCTCGATCCCGTCAAGGTCGCCGACGAGGCGGTCAATAATGCGATCAATGCCGTATTGAACGAAATTATCCGCGGTGAAAAAATCCGCATTTTGGACCAGCCCACGATCACGGTCACGAAATTCGTACCGGCGCAAGTTTTGGAATTCACAGCTGGAATCGAAGTCATGCCCACGATAAAATTGTCCGGCATCGATAAGTTGAAGACTAAAAAGGGTTTAGTTAAGATTGAAGCAAAAGATGTTGACGACGTGTTAGGGCGTTTACAAAAATCGAGCATGACGAAAGAAGAAGTTTCGGACCGCGCCGCGAAACTCGGTGACGAGGTCGACATTGATTTCGTCGGCACAAAGGATGGTGTGGAATTCCCGGGTGGCAGTGCAAAAAATTACGCGTTGGAGCTCGGATCAAATTCATTTATTCCAGGGTTCGAGGACGGCGTGGTTGGGCATAAAATCGGTGACGAGTTCGATATTCCGCTGACTTTTCCAAGGGATTACGGCGCAAAAGATTTGGCGGGTGCGAAAGTTAATTTTCATGTTACATTAAACAAGATCCGCGAAATTAAATCGCCTGAACTGAACGATGAATTTGCCGTGAAATTATCGCCGGAATTCAAAAAACTGGATGATTTGAAGAACGATATTAAACGCGAAGTTACCGCGCGCGCCGAATTCGAGGCACAGCGGCGATTTGAGGACGCATTGGTCGAAGAACTGGCAGATAAAGCTGATTTTGATGTGCCGGGAATTTTGGTTGAAGATCAGTTGGTCGCAGCGGAACGGAATTTCACGCAAAACTTGCTGTACCAAGGCATGACGGTTGAACAGTATCTGGAACAAAATAAGTTCAAGGATCGCGAGGATTGGATTGCACGCGAACTGCGCCCAGTATGCGAAAAAACCGTGCGTAAATCGTTGGTTTTGGCGCAGTTGGTCGAAGATTGGAATATTTCCGTCACAGAGGAAGAAATCGCCGCGAAGCAAGCGCAAATCATCGCGCAGTACAATGACCCGAAGCTAAAAGACCGTTTCAACAGCCCCGAAGCCAAACGGCAAATCGCCCAACAAATCATTTCGGATAAAACTTTGCAAAAATTGGCGGGATTGAATACGAAATAAACTTTTGCCCCGAAGACTGTCTTCGGGGCAAAGTGCGAGAATGCGGGTTAATTAATTCAACGCTTTATCTAGCATATCGCGAATGTTGGTGGTAAAAACTCGGTTAACTTGTTCGCCGTCGATAAACCAGGCCGGCGTGCCGGAAACCCCGGATTCGATTCCGAGATCTTTGTCGCGGGTAATCTTGTTTTGTATGCCGTTTGTTTTATAATTTTCTATGGCGTCGTTAAACTCGACCATGTCGAGTCCGATTTTTTTGGAATAAGTTAAGAGCAGCGACCTGGCGTCTTCGTATTCGATCGAGCCAGTCCAATCGTTTGTCGACCATAAAAGTTTAGACATCTCCCAATATGCATCCTCGCCGCCGACCAGATAGGCGGCTTCTGCGGCGCGTTGGCTGAGATCTGATCCCGGATAGCCAAGGTTAAAATTGCGGTAGATGAATAATACTCTGTCGCCGTAATCTTTGTGGATTTTTTCGGCGTCGGCGCTAAATTGATTGCAATGGCTGCAGGCGAAGTCGCCATATTCGATAACGACGATTTTAGTATCCGGGTTACCGACATAGTGGTCGGGGATTTCGTTTTGTTTGACATCGGATTTAGTTATTAAATTCCACGGCGACAGAGTCGTTTCGTCGTCGGGTTCATTATCGCAATCCTCAAAATCACCTTTGCAATCCGGCGGGTCGCTTGGTTTGTGGATTGTGGTGTTGGTTGCGTCGTCCTTGTCGGGAGCTTTGGATGAACGCGTTACCAAAACTATAATGAGTAGAGTAATAAAAATTAAAAATAGCACGCCAACAATGATGCTCGCGATAATCAAGATTTTCTTATCGTTATTATTTTGATTTTGCGCCGGCGGCGTTGTTTGACTAAAGTTCGGTGTTTGATCCATGATAGAAATTATTATAGCATAAAGACAATATGACACCAAGTTTTTGACCAGAAGACTGTCTTCGGGGCAGGGTGAATTACCGCACGGTATGAGCGGTTTGGTAACGTAGAAAGGCGGCTCGATACAATCGAGCGTGCCATGGATCATCTAGTGGGTCAATATGATGTGATTATCTTTTAATTTTTCCACTCAAATAGCGTGAGAAATCTTTGAAATTGTCGGCGAATTTTTTGATGTGACCGTTTTGCAGGTCTTTATATCCGGTTCCTAGAATTTTCTTGGACAGGCCAAAAACTTGAGCGTAGGCGAGGTATTCTTGCCATAATAATACGTTTTCCAGAGTGTCGTAATTAAACATCGTGTCAAATCGGTTGAGAAAGTTATAGAATAATAACCATTCCCGCAAGTGCTGGTCGCCAAGATGCGTTCGTACGTACGAAAGTTTGTTTTTCTTTGCTATCGCGACGAGAAAGGTGAGTGCCGGAGGAAAACAAAGTACAAGTATCAACTGGTCTTCCTGTGTGATATATCGTCCGCTCGCCTGTCGCCACCATACGTTAGCCATCCAGCCCAAGTAAGCCGCGACGGCAGTGAGGGCAATAAGTCCAATCGTTGCAAGTATGAGTAATAACAAAAATTTGATCGCCGATAGTACAGAAGGCTTACCGGAGAGAAAACTTTCTTTTTCCTTGCGTGAACGACGAATATTCGCGAGAAAAATACGCCAAGGTTTGTTCGCCTTTACGTCCGCCGTATCGGCAATGAGCCCTAGTCCCAATGCGACTTCCTTCGCATAATACGACCACACGTGATATTCGATTGGTGCGTTTTTCGCGAGGCAATTCATGATATATTGGTCATCCCAGGACAGATCGCGAGAGTCTTTTGTGTGATTAATCCTTAACTGATACACACCCGAAAAATTTATCATGTGCAGGTAACCCCGACCACATAGAGATAATATTGCGGCGACAATATCCTTTTTGAATTCGACATTATAGTCCATCAAAACAGTCAGAACTCCGACCGAATAGCCATGCGGTGCGTTTTGAGCGTAATCTGTATGTTTAGCAGTTTTCGCGATCTTCTTGAATTGGTGTTTTATTCGACGTGCCACAATCATATTGCCGCCGATACTGCCCAAAAAAGTCATCAGATCGATCACCCAGCCATTCAAGTTTCTCGAATCGTAACATATAATCACACTTATTATAAGGAACAACGCAATAAACAACAGGAACGGGTTCGGATTCCAGGGAATATAACCTCCACCTCCAAGACCCGCAAAAAGGATTGTTATTAAAAATGCGATAAGAAGCGGTAAAAGAAAATGTTTGCTGTTGTCATTTTGCATAATAACAACTATTATAGCATAAACAAAACGACATGACAAAATTACTGTTCGTCAAGTAGTAGATCCCTCGACTTCGCTCGGGATGACGACAGGGCATGGATTGCCGGGATAAGCCCGGCAATGACAAGTAGTGAAATCCTATTCCGCGAGGTCGATTTGGTTTTCGATGTCCATGACATCGTATTGTTCTTCGACGAAGTCGGATTCCGAGAGAGCACCGGTGCCGACCGGAATTTTGCGTCCGATGATGACATTCTCCTTTAGACCGTACAGGCGATCGATGCGACCCGAGGTTGCGGCACTAATCAGAACTCGCGTGGTATCTTGGAATGAAGCTGCCGACAGGAACGAATCGCTATAGATCGAAGTTTTCGTGATACCGAGCAGTAGTTGCGTGAACTGCGCCGGTTCTTTGCCTTCGGCTTCGAGTTGCTTGTTGGTGTGGACCGCCAAAGCTTTCGAGACGATGTCGCCAGCGATGAACGGGCTGTCGCCGGATTCGTCGATCTGAACGCGGCTGAACATTTGGCGCACGATGACTTCGAGGTGTTTCGGCGAAATTGCCTGACCCTGCGCGGCATAAATGCGCAAAACTTCGTTGATGATGTAACGTTCAGTTTCCGCCACACCGCGCAGATTCATTGAATGTTGCAGATTGAGCGAACCCGTCGTCAAACGGTCGCCAGCATTGATATGATCGCCATTTTCAACCGCCAGGTGGCGATAATTCGGAATGTCGTCATAACGTTTAGCGGGGATGGTTTGATCGTCGCTGGTTTTATCGGGGGTGACAGTAATGATGTATTTTTCATTTTTTTCCTCGATTGAAACCGTACCGCCGATTTCCGATAGGAGCGCTTCGCCTTTTGGCGTGCGGGCTTCGAGCAACTCGTCCACGCGGGCGAGACCTTGGCTCGTGCCAACGCCGCCGGCAACTTGGTGTTTGGTGTCGAGGGTTAACTGCGTGCCAGGTTCACCGACGGATTGCGCCGCGATGACGCCAACCGGTTCAGCAGCACCGACCAAGAAGCCGGTCGCCATGTCGATACCATAGGATTTTTGCGGAATACCGTTGAGTTCCGGCGTCGACAGGACGGACATGATCTTGACAGATTCAATGCTTTCGTCGTTTTGAATTGCATCGGCAATCGCCAGGTTGATCAGTTCGCCCTTCTTGACGTAATTTGCGACGTCTTCGGCAGCATAACGACCAGCGATGCGATCCGAGAACATAATCATCGTTTCTTCGGATTCGCGGCGATAGATTGTGAAGCCGAGATCTTCAGCAGTCGCGTCTTCATCGGAAACTGTGAAGACATCCTGTGCAACGTCGACCAAACGACGGGTCAGATAACCCGAATCCGCCGTTTTCAAAGCTTTCGAAACTTCCGAGAAACGTGAACCGCGGGTCACCACGAAAGCTTCGAGCGACGTCATGCCGCGTTTGAAGCTGTGGCGCACCGGTAACTCGATAGCGTGACCGGATACATCGACCTGGATGCCAATCATGGCAGCAGCCTGTTTGATGTTGTCGATTGAACCGCGTGCGCCGGAATCGGTCAAGATTGCTGTTGCCGAATTGGAATCGACCATGCTTTCCTTGACTTTATCAGTGACGCGAGCGTCAACGTTGCGCCATGCCTTGATGGTCAAGTTATAGCGTTCTTCTTCTGTCAATAAACCTTGTTCGAATTCATCGGCGATTTGCGCAACACGATCGTCGCCCTCGCTCAAGATTTCGCCCAGGTTGCTGATTTCAGAATAGTCGTTCATACCAGTCGACAACGCCGAGCGCGTCGCGTATTCGAACGCCAAATCCTTGATCGCGTCCGCCGTGGTGGCGGTGATGTCCGGACCATAGTTGTTGAAAACGCGCGCCAATACACGGTTGATGACTTTCTTGGTCAGAGGTTCGTTGATGAACGGGAAATCTTCGGGCAGGAGTTCGTTAAACACGACGCGCCCGAGGGTGCTTTCCTGAATTTTACCGCGGAACTTGATGACAATTGGGGTTTGATATTTGATTATACCCGCATCCAACGCCAGGTTGGCTTCCGCCACATCGGCAAAAGCGCGTGGTTTTTCGCCCTTTTTGAGTTGAGTATCAGGATTGTTGTAGGTCATATAGTAACAACCAAGAACGATATCCTGATAAATCGACAGAATCGGCGAACCGTCCGCTGGTTTCAGGAGGTTGTTCGTCGCGGACATCAGATCACGCGCTTCGGCTTGCGCCTGTTCAGACAGCGGCAAATGAACCGCCATCTGGTCGCCGTCAAAGTCAGCGTTGAAACCGGTGGTCACGAGAGGTGATAACTGGATAGCGCGGCCCTCGATCAATTTCGGTTGGAATGCCTGGATCGACAAACGGTGCAGGGTAGGTGCACGGTTGAGCAACACATATTTACCCTTAATGACTTCGTCGAGCGCGTCCCAAATCACCGCGTCGCCGGCCTCGATCATACGCGAGGCGGTGCGAATATTATGTGCCTGCTCCCATTCGAGAAGCTTGCTGATCACAAATGGTTTGAACAGTTCGAGCGCCATGGTTTTCGGCAGACCGCATTCGTTCAATTTCAGTTCCGGACCAACGACGATGACCGAACGACCAGAATAGTCGACGCGTTTACCGAGCAGGTTCTGACGGAAACGACCTTGTTTGCCCTTCAAAAGATCCGACAACGATTTCAGACGTCGGCGATTGCCGGTCGATTGCGCCGCGCTCGTACCGCGGGTCGCGCTGTTGTCAATCAGAGCATCGACCGCTTCCTGCAGCATGCGCATTTCGTTGCGAGCAATGACTTCTGGCGCATTTAATTCCGCCAATTTTTTTAAACGGTTGTTGCGGTTGATCACGCGACGATACAGATCATTCAGATCCGACGTTGCGAAACGACCGCCCGTTAATTGCACCATCGGGCGCAGATCGGGCGGGATCACCGGCAAAATTGTCAAACACATCGCTTCCGGTTTAACGCCGGCAGCTTGCATGCCCTCCAACATCTTGAGGCGTTTTTGAATCTTCTTTTTCGCCTGACCCTTACGACTCTCGGCTTCTCCGGATAATTCGGCGATTAACTGCGACAGATCGATTTCCGACAACAAACGGTGCAGGGCTTCGCCGCCCATACCGACCTCAACCAATTCTTCGTATTCTTCCGGCAGATTGCGATAGGCGTTTTCGCTCATGAGCGCGCCCTTATTCAAACTTTCGAGAGTGGATTTCTTTTGGTTGTAATTTTCAGTTAATTCTTCCAGTTCACGCGTCATCTGTTCGGATAATGCACGCACATCGACAGTATTGTCGCCCTCAGTGTCCGCACCAGCCGCTTCGTTATAGCGAATACGAATCGCCGCACGACCGGCCTCAAATTCAGCTTCGTTATCAGCGAGCAGTTGTTCAATGCGTTCGTTGTCGGTCGACAAAATCACGTAGCTTTGGAAATACGCGATGCGTTCGAGATTTTTCACCGCCATATTCAGGAGCAATGACATCGCGCTCGGAACACCGCGCATAAACCAGATGTGCGCCACCGGAGCAGCGAGTTTAATATGACCCATGCGCTCGCGGCGCGCCGAACTTTTAGTGACTAAATCGCCATTTTTGTCAACGGCAGCTTCGCGGGAACGCACGCCCTTTAATTTTGCATCGTGCGGATTGATATCCTTGATTGGTCCGAAAATCTTTTCACAGAACAAACCATCGCGTTCCGGTTTTTGCGTGCGATAGTTGATGGTTTCCGGTTTCAAAACTTCGCCGTATGACCACGACAAAATGTCGCTATCCGACGCCACCGCCAAACGCACCGCGTCAAAATCGGCGATTGCCTTGTCTTCGTACTTTGCCATTTACGCCTCCTCCTCTTCGTCGTTAAATTCTTCGCTTATTTCTTCTTCGATGCCGCCACCCGGTTCTGGGTCGGGTTCAGTTTTCTCCGCATCAGTAGCCTCTTCGACAAAACCGCTATCGTCAGTTTCCGCGATATGCGCACTGTCGCCCAGATCGATCGATCCGCCCTCGTCGGCTTCGTCGCCCACCAATTCGTCGGCGAGTTCGGCGATTTCTTCGTCCAAATCTAAATCGTCGGGGATATCGCTGATGGAAATCTTGCCGCCAGTGCCTTTTTCGACTACGACCGCTTCGGCATCCTCGATTTCGTTGTTGTCAACCAGATCGACACGCAGACCGAGACCTTGCAGTTCCTTAACCAAAACTTTGAAACCTTCCGGCACGTCCGGACCTTCGATTTCGGTGTTTTTGATAATCGATTCGTAAGCCTTGCCGCGACCCCTGACATCGTCGGATTTAATCGTGAGCATTTCCTGCAAAGTGGTCGCCGCGCCATAAGCTTCGAGCGCCCAAACTTCCATTTCGCCGAAACGCTGACCACCATTTTGCGCCTTACCGCCCAATGGTTGTTGCGTAACCATGGTGTATGGTCCGGTTGATCGAGCATGGATTTTATCCTGAACCATGTGGTGCAGTTTCAAGATATACATCATGCCGACCGTGGTTTTTTCCTGGAATGCTTCGCCGGTGCGACCGTCGTACAATTGAACCTTACCGTCGCGCGACAAACCAGCTTTTTCGAGCTCGTCCGCGATTGTATCAATCGGCACACCGTTAAATGATTCGGACGCGACCTTGTAACCGAGTTCGCGCGCCGCCATACCGATGTGTACTTCGAACAACTGTCCGAGGTTCATGCGCGATGGCACGCCGAGCGGGTTCAAAATCATATCCACAGGAGTTCCGTCCGCCATGAAAGGCATATCTTCGACCGGCAAAACGCGAGCGACGACACCCTTGTTGCCGTAACGACCCGCCAATTTATCACCGACGGAGATTTTGCGACTCTGGGCGATAAAGATTTCGATTTGCTGCAGAACGCCTGCCTTTAATTCGTAACCCGATTCGCGATCGAACACTTTGACGGCGATAACTTTACCGCCCTCGGATCGACCGACGCGGTGCGAAGTGTCGCGAACATCCTTGGCTTTTTCGCCAAAGATCGCGCGCAACAAGCGCTCTTCCGAACTTAATTCTTGTTCGCCCTTTGGCGTGATTTTACCAACCAAAACATCACCAGCTTTGACTTCTGATCCGACGGTCACGATGCCGCGTTCGTCGAGATGCTGCAGGGCTTCTTCGCTGACATTCGGGATGTCGCGTGTGACGATTTCCGGTCCGAGTTTCGTATCGCGGATTTCAACGGTCGACGAGGTGATATTAATCGATGTTAACTCGTCATCCTCGACCAAACGGCGCGAAATAATGATGGCGTCGTCCATATTATATCCTTTCCAGGACATATAGGCGACCAACATATCGCGTCCGAGCGCCAATTCGCCATCAGCGATCGATGCGCCTTCGATGATCGGCTGACCCTTGGCGACTTTCTGACCGCGCGAAACGACCACGCGCTGGTTGAACGAACGATCTTCGTTGGATTTCACAAAATGTTTCAGCGGATAGGATTTAATATCGGTCGCACCGTATTTAACTTGAACTTCGTTAGCGTCGGCTTTGACGACCTCGCCGTCCTTTTCCGCCATGACCAGTTCCGAAGTATTTTTCGCGATGTCGTGTTCGACGCCCGTGCCCACGATTGGCGCGCTGGTTTTGATCAGCGGCACGGCCTGACGTTGCATGTTCGCACCCATGAGGTTGCGGTCGATGCGGTTCTTTTCCAGGAACGGAATCATCGAAGCAGTCACGCCAATAACCTGGGCATTGTCCGCGTCGATATAGGTAACTTCGCTGGCATCGACGATTTCCGGTTTCAGATCGCGCCGCGCTGAAACGCGACTATCCGCGAATGCACCGGTTTTATCCAACTTGTTCGAATTTTCAGCAATTACTTCCTTGGTTTCCGCCAAAGAATCGAGATAGACGATTTCGTCGGTAACTTTGCCTTTTATAACTTTGCGATAGGGAACTTCGATGAAACCGTATTCATTGATGCGCGCGTATGATGCAAGATTAAGCACCAGACCCACGTTCGCGCCTTCCGGCGTTTCGACGATACAGGCGCGTGAATAGTGCGTCGGATGAATATCGCGAACCTCAATACCCGCACGCTCGCGCGTTAAACCGCCGGGACCCATCGAACTTAAACGTCGTTTATGGGACAATTCCGAGATCGGATTTGCCTGATCCATGAATTGCGACAACTGCGACGAAGCAAAAAATTCATGCACCGCCGCCACAATCGGACGCGCGTTGATGAGCGACGCCGGCGTGACACTTTCGAGATCCGCCACCGACATGCGATCGCGAATATTGCGATCCAAACGCAACATACCGACGCGGAATTGACGCGCCACCAATTCGCCGACCAATTTAACACGACGATTATAAAAGGCGTCGATATCATCGGGCGCCTCTTGCGTGTTGTTGAGTCGGATAATTTCGCGAATAATCGCAACCAAATCATCCAAACGGAGTACGCGATTTTCGGGGATATTTTCAATGTCAGGAGTGTTCAAACGCTGGTTCATTTTGTAACGACCAACGCGCGAAACATCGAAACGTTTGAAATCAAAAAACATGCGCTCGACCATAGTCTTGGCGTTATCGACTGTCGCTAAATCGCCGGGGCGAATCTTGCGAAAAACTTCGATTAAGGCTTCGTTCGTGCCGCGGGCAGCGTCCTTTTCGATCGTGGCATTGATATATTTCACATCGCCCGTATCGACGTCGGCGAACAAATCTTTTAATGCTGTGTTCGTGCCGTAACCCAACGCACGCAACAGTGTTGTGACCGCGATTTTGCGGCGACGATCGATCTTGACATAAATCGCGCCGTTGGTGGAAGTTTCAAATTCCAACCACGCACCGCGACCCGGGATCAATTTCGCACCGTAATAGTTTCGATCATTAACCTGTTCAGCAATAAAAAATACGCCTGCAGAGCGTATTAATTGCGACACCACGACACGCTCCGATCCGTTAATAACGAATGTTCCGCGATTTGTCATCCACGGATAATCACCCAAATACAGTTCTGTTTCTTTGACTTCGCCGGTAACTTTATTCGTTAGTTCCACATTCGCATATAATGCCGCTTCGAAACTAGTATTGTCGTCCAGCGCCTGACGATCGGAAATTTTCGGTTCGTCGAAACGATAATCCTTGAACCGTAAACTGAGTTTCTGACCCGTATAATCGTCAATCGGGTTAAGTTCCGCGAAAATCTCACCGAGATCATCGCCCACGAATCGTTGCCAGGATTTTTTGAGATGCTCCGTCAAATCCGGCAAGCCCAAAATTTTGTTTTGTGGGGCGAAATATGTACGTTTCGTAACCCCATTGACCTTCGTCGCCGAATTATCGGCAACCACCGTCGCTGCTTTTGCCACGCTTGCTCCTTATAGTTAATTGATTGTCTGGCGCGAAGGAACTAATTCTGCTTTTTTGGACAGAATTTTTGACGGTAGTGTGTCGCCAAAAGTTCAATCCAAGACAACTCGCCAGCCACGGCGAGTCACCAAAAACAGATTTACACTACTTCATTACTGAACAGTATATCGCAAAAAATGCGGCGTGTCAACACTTTTTTCGGGTTTTTGTGCTCATTGCCATCCTGAACTTGTAATATATCATCCTGAACTTTACCCCTATTGTCAAATTCATTTCTCAATTTAACAACATTTTTGCCTGGGGATCTGTTATTTTTGTGGAAAAAGTTTAACTCTCCTTGCGACGCAGTAATTCGCGCCGTATAGTATTGACGGCGAAAGCGGCGCGGGGGAGGATTTCGACGCGTTCGTTGTCGATAGGGGGTTCGGTGTGATATTCAAATACTTCCGCGCCCTCGGTCATATTGACGATGATTTTGTGTAAGGTCGCTTCGCTATTCGCATTGACAGGAGTAGAAGTGCTAAATTCATGTATACCACCGCCGTTATCGTATGATGACGACGCGTCCTGATATGGTTTGATGTCATGATCCGCGGCGATTACCACACAACTCGATAGCATGTGGCGCAGGCAATCCGCGACTTTATCTGGGGTCAAAATGTGCCGATTATCCCCGATAAAGCGATCTGCGACTCCGTTATTATTACCCGATATGGCGACCAAAATATCGCTAAATCTAGCAACCTGATCTGATGATATTTCCGATTTTCTCATAAATTATAATGCTTAAGCTAAAAGACTAAACGATTATAGCATATTTTTATTTTGAAAATATCGCCGCCTCATAGTATTGGATCCTGAAACAAGTTCAGGATGACGGGGGTGGGGTTCGGGATGACGGGGGTGGGGAGGATTTGGGGCGATAAGGGGTAATCATGCTATTGACTTTTTTATCGAAGTGTGCTACAATGGTAGGATATGGAATTCAATACGACGAATAACAGCCAAATACGCACCAGTCTCCTGCAAAGGATAGCCGACATACGGGCTGTTACCACAGAGATAAAACCGAATATAGAGCATATTGATGCTTGTCGGAAAATGCCGTTTAAGATAGGAAATATTTTTACTTCTGCAGCGTCTATCTTTGGTGATAAGGATATACTGCTTGATTGTCTCGATAGCGCCATGATGCTTTACACTAATGATCACTCGGAAATTACTGATGAACATAGAGAAAAGTATAAGCTAGATGTCGTTAGCAAGCTATTGCGTTCCACCAGGACAGAATGCGAGGATGGCAGTATAATCGAGAGACGTGCCGATACAAAAGAGGCGTTGAGGCGATTTTATGATTCCGCTCGCTTGTCGACCGAAGTGTCTAATGAAACGTATCTGGCGGCTATCACCGAGGGTCAGTTTGATGATCTGTCACAGGATCAACTCGTCGATCTGCATTTTCTTCTTGAACGCCTCCGATCGCTCAATGTCGCGATTAGGGGAGCACGGCTCGCAAGCGATATGTATTTTTTGTCCAAAAAAGCCGGTCGTCTCGCTTCGAATTGGATGAAGAGCGAACTAGGGCAGGGTATTTTCAGCGGTGTCGCGTCCATCGAACAGGCGGCTGTCGATGATTTAATCGCACGCACTACGTACATGTGCCGAGTCGAAGACGACGAGCTACTCAAGGGTCTGTTCGCGGTTTTTTCAGTCGATGGGGATGATCTCTTGGGTGACACTATAACCGATTTCACCGCCGCCAGCGCCCACGTTCGATCGCTCATGACCCCCGAAACAATCGAGACCGAAGAAGTCGACTCTATCGCTGGAGAAATGTATCAGGATTTTCTGGACAAATTACCCTTTAGGGTCGGCGAACCGTTTATTGATGCCAGTGAAGCCCTCGATTTAAGGGAGTCGGTTGGTCGAAGATTGTATGGTTCGGTCATGTCAGTCCATCAAGGCAAAATGATCGACTTGGACGACGAAGAACGCGATTTTCGCCGTCATTCCGGTGCCGCCAGCCGCATCATAGAGGGTGTATCCCTCCTCGAAAGGTACCCGCATCCACCGCTGACCGGCGGGGAAGAAAAGGTGCGATACGACAATTTCGACGACATTCTCACTGGCATCGTCAGAGAAGCTACTACGCAAGATGATCCAGACGCGTTCCTCGAATCACAGGGCAAAACTATTCATGACTTTGCGGTCGTTTATTCGACCGTCGAAGCCGCTATGACCGCGAGTGCGATAGCTGCCGCTTCGACGAAAGGCGCACGTTACGCCAAAAACTGGTTGGAGAGCGTAAAAGGTCGCGGGGTTTTCAGCGGTATAGCCGAACAACACGCCGCCAGTATCGAGGATTTGAGGAAAAAAGCAGGGAACGCGTTAAAAGACGAGAAGAATCCCGACGCCAGAATGATTCTCGAAACAGTTATCACAGATTTGGATGCTTTTTCGTCGGATCTTGCCGGTTTTTGTAAAGTCAGTCGCGAGATTTCAAAACTCCTGGACGAAAAACACGCCGCGGAAGCCGCGGAGAGAGAAACAGCCAATCCGATTCCGGTCAATCCGGTTGCGGATCCGATTCCAACTGAACCCGAACTGATCGAAATTCCGACTGAACCCGGGGATTTAGTACCCAACCCCCCCCCAGCGTCCGATGAATCCACTGAAAATCCACCGGTCATGGAGGTTGAGGAAAGTGGTGAAACTGCTGACGATAGAGAAGTCCTTATCCCCGAAGGTTTTGAGGAGATTGAAATCGCTCGTCATTATTCCGAACGAGGCGCTACTGAGGTCGAGACGACGGCACTCTTGGCGCGTCTCGCTAGCGAGGCTACTGGGGTGATTCTGCCTGAGGGTGCTCGTTCTGAACCAGATAGCGAAAAGCCAGTGACGATTAAAAGACCGCGAACAGCGAATGATGTTATTTTGGACGATCGCGAGGAATGGCTCGCGAAGCGAAAAACCACCGCCAATTTGGCGTGGAATAAGGGTTGGCAGACCCTCGCTGACCTCGCCGCGTTGATTGTTGATGAATCGGATGGAAGACTTTATAAATCCCGACTCGGCGATGAATCTCATCCCATACAATCATTTCGTGGTCAAGACAAGAGAAAACAACAGCGCAAACACCCCTATTACGCATTCGAATTTCCCGCTGGTTTTGATGGGGAATATACCGCGGTTATCGCCGAATGCGCCGAACCAAATAACGCTACGTACATTTGGGTAGGCAAAACTGCTCTGAAAGAAACTTGGCAATCACTCTTTGAATTATCAAAACGAGAAGCTAAAGAGGGCGGCGTTCGAGCGATCAATCACCGCAACGACAAAGTTCCGCATTGGGAACGCGCCATGAACGAAGTCGACCGCCAGGTTGAAGAGCTCGATCGGGCGATTTTAGAGGAAGAATAAGTAGAATAACTGTCATTTCGAGCGCAGCCGAGAAATCTTTGTGATAACGGTTAAGATCCCTCGACTACGCTCGGGATGACAAAGGGGATTTCTTCACTAAAACTTCGTCGATCAAACCGTATTTTTTGGCGTCCTCGGCGGAGAGCCAGTAATCGCGTTCCATGTCGTCGCGGATTTTGGCGAGTTTCTGACCGGTGTTTGATGCTAAAATCGTTGCCAACTTTTCCTTGAGATCCAAACTTTCGCGCAGGTCGATTTCCATGTCGGTGACTTTGCCGCGCGTGCCGGACGATGGTTGATGGATCATGGTTTTGGCGTTGGGGAGCATAAAACGTTTGCCTTTCGCGCCGCTCGACAACAAAAACGCGCCCATCGAAGCCTGTAATCCAATCCCGAACGTCGCCACGTCGGGAGCAACGAAATTCATTGTGTCGTAAATCGCCAATCCGTCGTATACTGATCCGCCGGGCGAATTTATGTACAAATTGATGTCGGCTTTTGGATCTTCGCTCGCCAAAAACAACATCTGCGCGATGACCAAATTCGCGGTAGTTTCGTTAACCTCGTCGCCGAGGAAAATAATCCGATCCTTGAGCAACCGCGAATAAATATCGAACGCGCGTTCGCCATCGTAAGTTTTTTCCACCACCGTTGGGACTAGATAACTCATACTATTACTGTAACACAATATTTATGTTGGGTCAATGAATTGTCAATAAGATCCCTCGGCTTCGCTCGGGGTGACAAGGAGAGGAACGCTCGGGGTGATATGACGCATATGGTTATTCTACAATATACTTGCAAAAGAATACAATGTGTGATACTATGGAATTAAACAGAGGCGCGTAATCTGTCATAAACCGTCGAAAGTCGGAGCAAGGTGAGTGGATTATGAGAGAAGAACCAGCAAATGTTAGCAGCGAGCCAGACAACGAGAAGGACAAAAGAAAAATTTTAATATTTATTTTAGCGCCGTTACTTGCGCTGATACTGACATTACTAATATTATTCTCGTTCGGAAATTACGGATCATACGACATCAATAAAAACCCGCGTGTAAACATAGATGAGATAAATCATATTGCCAAATCCGCCACAAGCATCAAATCCATGGACTTGAATGCTCCGTCTTACCAAACCGGAAATACCGTGTATAATAGACTTATGCAATATGGTAATTCAGTAGCTAATTTCACAGACACAAAATAGGCAGGTAAAGTCGTCAACGTCGATTCTTCCACCGAGCGTATCCTCGAACTAGTAATACCCAAAAACTCCGCAGGGGCACAGTTGCTCCAGGTTGATAGAGCAAAGACAGATTTGTTGAAGCAGGGTGTAAAATTAATATATTATATGGTTGATTAAGGAGAGGAGATTTTATGAAAATAACATTTGCATGCGTGTCTCTATATATCGACAGGGACGAAACCATCTATGCGATACCTTGTGGATGGGATAGAGTTACTCAAAAAACTGTTGTGGGCGTATCAGATGTTGATCTACTGTTTATACTCAAACAACCATACACAGATGACGATATTGAAGCCTTTTTGCATAATGCTATAGAAAACTGCTATAAAAAAGAAAGAGAACCAGGACCAGGGGCGCTAGAAAAACATTTTGGATTTAAGAGTTGGGTTAGGGCGACGAGGGGTTTGAAATATATTTATTTTTCTTTTGTAAAAAAAGAGGGTTATCGTCTTAGAGCGTCGGTTAAAACACCGCATCGTGGGTATACTATGCCACAGAATAATTGGATATACATGGATCTTAATCCCCAAAAAGGCGAGCTTGCAGTAGCGTTTCGCAAAGCGCTTGCGGAATCGAAATTGGATGAACCTATACCTAATCCGAACCCTAGCGAAAGGAGTAAACCGAAATCAAAGTAGAGAACTATCAGCAATAATACCCCCAACAACATTAGGCGACAAACAATCGCGGCGACTAAGCCAAGAAGCGCCTTAACAACCGTAAATCGCCTAAAAGCGAGTTTGTTCCGTTTTTTATCTCATTTACTTAGGATTATACATAGTTTCATTATATCACACTTGCGCCAAACTTGCGCCACTTCTTGCGCCACAATTTTATTTAAACTGCGCTTAAATTGTGCTATAATCTACGCGTTAACTTAACTTAAAGGAAGGGTTAGATATGGAAAAAAAGTCAAATGCTGCACCGAACGCGGTCGCGCCCGCGTCAACCGATAAACCGAAAAAATCCATGAAGGGTTTATTGATCGCATTGATCTGCGGTGGAATTTTAGTGATTGGCGCAGCGGTTGCGGTAACCCTGTTGCTAGTCTCAAACAGCGGCATAACGCGCAAAGATTACCGCGAGGCGCAGGAGCAAGTTCAATCATTGGCAAACGGGATTGTTAAAGATTATGAAGCCTTTATCGGAAGAATGCCGCAGAGTCTTGGCGATGCAAAAGAAAAAATGCATTTTGACGAATATGATTCGTTCTCTGATTTTTTTGATAACTATTACACAAAAGAAGTCAAGAAAATGCAGTCGAAGATCAACAACAAGTTAACAGAGATCGGCAAATTGAAAGCAATCAAGGGAGACGAAGAAGCCGCCGCGAAATTCGCAAGATTACAGAGAGCGGTAAAGGAGTTTAATAAGGAAATTGAAACCGCACTCAATTTGACAAACGTGTTTATCGGCAAAGTTGGTCCGTTGATGGACGAGTATTTAGCGGCAGCAAATGACGGCGACATCGACACGATGGTGGCGAGATTGCTCGAAGTTGCAGATATTTTTGAAACGACCGAAATTGGCGATATGAGAGGCGAAAAATTGTTCGGCGATATGGCGAATTTGTTTCGTGAACTCGCCACGAACTTAACGAATTACGCCAATGGCACGATGTCGGATGAGGATATCGTGGCGTTTATGACAGAATACGAACGCAAATACAATAAGCTAATCGCAGAGCTATCAGAATTGCAAACAACAGGTTCCAGAAGTAATCCGTTATCAAAGGCGATCAATAGTTTAGATAAATATCTGACCAGCAAAGCGCGCGGGGCAAGATAGTCACAAATCCACCGCATCAATTGTCAGATCATGCCGGTTTGACTTCTAATTATATTCGTGATATAATTATAATAGAAGAGGTTTATTCATGTCAGAAAAATTACAGTACGGTAGGGAACACTGCACGCTCACGAGAGTGCGCAAGGGGCAAGAGGCGCGGGATGCCGGCGTTGTTGCCATAACCGCCGCTACGCGCGCCGCTGTTGTCGAAATGTTGGGGGTGCAACGAGAGGAGGCCCTGGCGCACAATCGCGACGTTATCACGTCCGATCCGACGGATTACATCGATACGGAATTGGCGAAAGTCCAGAATCGTCAAAAAACTCTGTACGAACATGGTATTATTTTGCCGAATCCTGGTATTTTTTATAACTTCAACGAAGCCGACCTATCGATTAGTGCGCTGATAGACGTAATACAGAGGCAAAACTTGTTGTATGACAGAGAGGAAATGTTCGGTTTCGTCAATAATCTGGCGCGGCGACAAAATAGCATGCCGACCGGTGGCACGCTGTTGATAGATAAAATTCCCAGCGTATATCAAATCAAAACGCAACCTGATATGGCGGCGCGAATCGGCATTATGGGTCGAAAAATCACCGCCGCAACGAATGATTTTACCGCCATGCAACTCGGTGTCGTCCCCAGTTTGCACGTGTACAACCAACAATACAATTCTTTCCCCCACGTAACGCGCAATCACGGCGTTTTCACGCCCGACATCACCGCCGATGGCAACGTCGCATGCGTCGGCGATTGGCATTCCAGCGGTCGAGTGCATCTCTGCGCCTTTCACGAAAATTCCGCTATTTCGCGAACCGGCGCGCATATCGCGGTGGTGGAAAAATCTTAATTATTCAAATTTGCTGAAATTTCGTGTATATGTTAAGATGATTACGTCATAGAAATTAAATAGTAGATAATAGGAGTAATTATGAAAAAAGTGACGATTTTAGGGGCGGGGGCGTATTCAATTGCCTTGTCTAGGATATTAAACGGCAACGGCGTCGATGTGACGTTGTACACGAAATTCACCGAGGAAAAGGAATTATTGGAGCGCGAGCGCGGGAATGAAAAATTGCTGCCTGGGGTCAAGTTGGGGGATAAAACCGACGTTAGCGACAACATCGCGGTCGTGGATGACAGCGAACTCATCGTGTCGTGCGTGCCATCCGACGCGACGCGGTCGGTGATTGGCGACCTAAAACCGCATTACAATGGTCAAGTTATTTGCATCGCCACCAAGGGCGTCGAGAAAGAAACCGGCTATTTCATGGACCAGATCATAACCGATGAATTGCCGGACGCCAAGGTTTGCGCGCTGTCGGGACCGAGTTTCGCGGCGGAAATCGCCCGATTTTTGCCGACCGCGGTAACTGTCGCCGGACCGAAAGAGTTGACGGGTATCGTCAGTTCGTACTTTTCAAACGATAAATTCGAAATCGAGGAAACTACCGACGTGCGCGGGGCGTTGATTTGCGGAGCATTCAACAACATTTTAGCGGTGGGCGCGGGAATTTTGGTCGCCGAGAACGCCGGTGACAACGCTTTGGCAACCTTGACGGTCAACGGATTACACGAAATTGGCATTATTTGTAAAGATTCGGGCGGGGAAAACGCCACCGCCTATATGTCATGCGGTTTGGGCGAAGCGGCGATGAAATGCGTCGGCTCGATGAGCCGCAACAAACGTTTCGGCATGTTAATCGGCGAAGGACATCCGCTGGACGCCGTATTGGCGGATTGCGGCACAGTCGAGGGTTACAGGGCGCTCAAAGGCGCGAAAAAACTAATCGTCGCCGACAATTTGAAAGCACCCGTCATCTCCACCATTTGCGACATCGTCCTCGACGGCGCAAATCCGGATCTACTGATCACGGCGATTTGCAAGTAAAAACGTCATTGCGAGGGTGTGCCCGAAGCAATCTACACCCATAGTTCAAGATTGCTTCGCTACGCTCGCAATGACCACTATAACATCATCAGCAGCGCCGCACCGCCGGCGAACAACGCCAAGCGCTTCAACCACTTCTTGCGGTTTTCTTTCTCAGGATTCGGGGTGAGTTCTGCCATATATCCAATTATTCCCATTGATCAATTCTTTTGTCAACAACGACCTTGCCGGCCGCAAAATCCTGGATAAACCATTCTTCGTGCAACGCCGGCATAGCTTCGTCTAGGATAACTTCCAAACCATCTGCTATAGAATCAGCTTTGCCTATAACCGCAGAATCTGTCTGCCCTAGCTCTAATCTGACGTCATCATTTTCTATAATAGCACTTATCGCGTTGTCTAAAAGAGCATGACAAATGGCGCGATGTCCGCACCCTTCGCATAACAACCTTGCCCTATCTTCGTCCAATGGGTCATATTCGGTATTTTGCAGCGGGCAATCTTGATAGCGAACGGATTTATTGTAATGATCATTACCGCAATCATAACTTTCGGCGTTTAATCCGATTACTCTGCGTGGTGAATTATCTATACTCATAAAAATATCTCCTTCTCTTACCATTATATCACACTTATGCTCCCGTGTCAAGTGTTTTTTTGTCAATTTTGACAAATTAGGGTATTTATGTCTTATTTTTTGTCAAAAACAGCAACTGATCATCATTTCTCTGGCTGTTCTTCTTCGGGCGGCACATTCGCACCTGCCATGTGATAGCACATCAAATCGGAATCTTTCATATCCACCACCTCTCGGGGCAACCAACCGCGTTTTTTGGGAAACTTTAGAATAGTGGCATCAACAGCCGCCCCCCGAAACTCCTCTCTCGTACCCAGAGCAGCCGAAGCCATAGCGAATTTACAGCCTATTTCACCAAACCTCGTAATATTTCTGGATTGACATCCTTCCATTCTGTCGCACCTAACATCGAACCGTCCAACACCTTTTGCGTTGATATATCGTTCTCCTGCTGCCATAACTCGCTCCTTTACCTTAATTATATGATTAAGTATATCACATATCAGATAGCGTGTCAAGATTTTGCGAAAAACTATTGCGTTTCGTGTAAAGTTTTGCTAAAATATCCCGTGAGTTTCAAAGTTTTTCAGAGTGCTGTCTGATGAACTATGTTTGTGGTGTTACCGACCACTGATAATTTAAGAAGGAGTAAAATGCCAACAATTAATCAATTGGTGCGCAAACCGCGCGTACGGGCTGTCAAGAAGTCCAAAGCGCCAGCGCTACTAACGATTCAAAACACGCTCAAAACGCGTGTTTACAACCAGGACGCGCCGTTAAAGCGCGGTGTTTGCTTGAAAGTCACCACCAAAACCCCGAAAAAACCAAACTCGGCGATGCGTAAAGTTGCGCGCGTGCGCTTGACCAACGGTCAGGAGGTTTGGGCATATATCGGCGGCGAAAAACATAATTTACAGGAGCACGCTGTCGTGTTGGTGCGCGGCGGACGCGTGCCTGATCTGCCGGGTGTGCGTTATCACATCGTGCGCGGTGCACTCGATTTACAGGGTGTGCAAAATCGCAAACAAGGTCGCAGCCTCTATGGCACGAAGAAAGGGGACAAGTAATCATGCCACGAAAAGTTACTAAATCTCTGATCCGAAAAATTGCCGCGGATCGTAAATATAATTCGGTTTTAGTTCAGAAACTAATCAATAAATCGATGTTGAACGGTAAAAAATTAGCCGCCGAAAAGATGGTTTACGGCGCGCTCGAAACGGCCGCAAAAAAACTGAAGAGCGAAGATCCGCTCGAAGTTTTTGAAACCGCATTGCGCAATATTTCGCCGAATTTCGAAGTGAAATCGCGTCGCGTCGGCGGAGCGAACTATCAAATTCCGTTCCCAATCCAGGGTCACCGCCAGGAACACTTTGCGTTCATGTGGTTAGTCCAATGCGCCCGCGCGCGCAAAGGCATGCCGTATGAACAGCGCCTCGCGGCAGAAATCGTCGACGCCGTCAACCAAACCGGCAACGCGTTCAAGAAAAAGGAAGACACCCATCGCATGGCGGAAGCCAACCGCGCCTTCGCGCATTTCGCGAGAAGTTAAATTTTGCAATGTCATTGCGAGTCGCGTAGCGACGAAGCAATCTAGATTGCCACGCCGAACAAGTTCGGCTCGCAATGACGATCAATCGCCAGTCCCAACTGGCGATTTTTGTTGACATTGAACATTCATGTAGTATAATGTTCGTGTATAGTAAAAGAAAAGGAAAGTAAAAATGAAAACAAAAAGAATTCTGATCAGCGTTTTGTCGATCGCGTTTATATTGTGTTCGATTATCATACAACCACTCACAACGTTCGCTGTAAAAACCGTCGCCGGAGTGACATTGAGCGAAGAAATAATAGACACCTCGAGTTGCGAACCAGGAGAGTTCTTGTTATGCGCAAAATACTATAAAGAATTTTCAAACGGAATATGGACTGTCGAAGTTGATGATGGTTTCAGAGATGTATTGGAAGTTTCAGATGGATACATTTTAGTCGGCACCTACACTCCGCATTGTTGTGGAATGATGTTTCATAAAACTATGATTGCGAAATATTCGAAAACGAACGGTGAAGAGTTATGGAATAGATCTTTTAACTCGACGATATTTGGTAGTGGCGGATACATAACCGCCGCGACACACGGCGATTTAATCTACACGATCGGCACTGTAAGAGAATTAAGTATGGGTCCACTTGGTAATTACTTTGTTGCATCTGGCGATTATGAACACGATGACGAAGACGCAATCAACGTAAATGTCATACCCAACGGGTGCGGATCGTCCCACGCGGGCGAAGGCGGCCCAATAGGTGATCCGTTACCTTGTGAATATAATGAATATCTGCTTATAAAATTCAATTCCGCCAACGGCGGCATTGAAATGGTCAAAAACTATAGCATCGAAAACTTTCCATACTTCGACCCAAATACGTTTCCCGTACCAACCGGCAATGAAGTTTTCGAAATAATGATTGGTGATTGCATGCCGACTGTTTTACTGATTGGCAACAGGCTCTATGATCTAAATGGCAACGAATTAATCCCGACCGACTTGGCTGACGGTTGCGTCGTACCACCCGACCCAGATCCGCAGCCTAAACCTAAATGTAAAAATCCCGGGCCAAATGGCGAATGCGCTCCCGACACTGGAACATTTTCTATTGCCACCAGTGGTTGCATCGGGGCGATTGCGCTCGGTTTGACTGCAACAATAATCCTGCCCAAGAAAAAACACGCTGGTCGACGATAGGCAATTTGCATTTTATTCCGATTCGTGTATAATTGTCGGAATTATGCGAAGTTTTGATGCTATTGTCGTCATTATTGGCTCGCCATGTGGCGGGTTGCTTCGTGTTTTTGAACAATAAAGAATCAAAGATACCAATCAGCCCGCCACTAGGCGGGTTTTTTAGTAGTAATCAATAATTTAAGGAGATGTAAGTGAACAGATATAAAACAACGACAACAGATAGATTAGATAGAGATAACGCACCCTTTGAAATAACCGACGTTAAATACGAGCAAACCGGCAGTTGGAACACGGGTTTTGCGAGCGATGTTTTGCAATTTTCCCGGCATCATCAGGAGGATGTCGCACGTTTTGCGCTGCATTCGTTACGAGCATTTTCAGTATCCGAACAAACGCTCGCGATGGCAAAATTAGGACTGCCGACCGGGTTTTTCAGAGTAGACGGGACGATCGACGAGACCACCGGCGAAATCTTTCCGTACGAGTGCGAGGAACGTCCGGGAGGACTCGGGCTCATGGCGAAGGTCGCTCGACAAACTGGCGACAGTGATTTCGTTGAGTCGATGAGAGGACATTTAGAAAATACTTTCGGTCAAATGCCGATCGTCAAAAGATATTTCAGATTCGACGGCGACGATGCGCAATTTTTTGGTGAAAATCAAGTTTCACAATTAGAACTCGACGATCATGGTTTAATCATGGTCGAACCGCGTCCAACATTGGTGCGCACTGAACCGAAATATATTAAATGCGTGGCAAATGTCGGGGATTTGGTGGCGCAATCGATTTCTACGGTTCTGGATAAGGGTCGCAAGGATTACCGCGTTTCTACTGGTCACGCCCGTGTCATCCATGACGTCGACGAATTGCCGTCGACGAGCGAGTCATTCGTACTCAAAGATATGCAAAATTCCAAAACTAACGGTGTGAAGATTTGGATTGCCAACAGCGAACGTCGTCCGCTCGGCATGGGCAAGAAAGTGCCAGGTATGGAAACCGAGACAAAAATCGTCAACTTCGTAGAAACACACCCCGAGGGCGTGCTGGTCGAACCCTTCGTGCCGGGAATTCGCACTAAATACGGCGACAAAATAGGCATGACAGCGTTTCGCGTTTTTGGCAAAGTTTTCAGCGATCACGTCGAACTCTGCGACGGATTATACACTTTCCGTCCGAACGCCATCGTCCACGGCGCGAGCGATTCTATTTTCGGTTTAGTTAAAAGTCCAGATAAAGTTACTGCGTATGATTAAAAATAAATTTGCATATTTTCTTTAGTCCATGTATAATACTTAACTATGAAAATTTTGAACAGATCGTTTTATATCTTTATGCATCCGCCCTGTGGCGGTCTGTTTCGTGTTTTTGAACAATAGACAAATTCGAAAATATCAATCAGCCCGCCACGGAGGCGGGTTTTTAAGTTTAATTAAATAATTAGCAAAGGAGAAAAGTGGCACATCAAATATTATCAGACCAATTACGTAGGAAACCGCTCGAACTGCACGAAGCGGAAACACAAAGTTTCGGCGGTTGGGACATGCAGATCTGTCCCGATACCATTGTTTTATCAATAAAACATCAATTACAGGTTGCGAGTTACGCTCTGCGCGGATTGCAAAATTTTTCGCCGACCGAACAAACCCTCGCGATGAGGGAAATCGGTTTGCCGACTGCGCTCGCACGCGTGGATTTCACGATCGATTCCGAGGACAACGTTTACCCTTACGAAGTCGAAGAGCGCCCATCAGGACTCGGCGTTACGCGAATGATCAACGATCAAGTAGGTGGCGATTTCGGACAATCGATCAGAGGACATCTGGAAAACACTTTCGGTCAAATGCCGATCGTCAAACGACTGCCCGAACATCGGAGCGACGACGAATACTTATTCGGTGAAAATAATGTCTATGTATTAGAACGCGAAAGCGGCCTGCTCGTCGTGGAAAACCGTCCGACCTTGGTGCGCGCCGAACCGGAATTAGTCCAAGATGCGCCGAACATTGCCGAATTGCAATCGCAATCGATTTCCACGGTTCTCGACAAGGGCCGCAAAGATTACCGCATCGCCACCGGTCACGCCCGCGTTATCCATGGTGCAGACGAATTGCCGTCGAAAGATGAATCTTTCGTAATCAAAAACATGCAATCGTCCAAAACTAACGGTGTAAAAATCTGGGCAACACCCGACGAACGCAAAAACTACGGCCTCGGCAAAAGCAATTCCGGCGTCGCCACATGGTCGAATATTCAACGTTTTGCCGAAGAGAATGGTCAGGTAATGATCGAACGACTTGAACCCGGAATCCGGACATTATATAATAATCATATGGGTACAACCGCACTACGTGTCGTCGTCAAAATTTTCCCCGACCATACGGAGGTCAGCGACGGCTGTTACATGTTCCGCGAAAGTTTTAACCTCCACGGCGCGCGCGACACCATCACCGGCGTCGTTTTGAGCCCGGAAAAGGCGGCCATCTATGAATAAAAAACCCGAATTGAAACAGATTTTGAGCGATCTCGTCGCCTTTTATCCGACGTCGTCGAATCAGAAAAGTGTCAGAAAACTTTTAGAATATGTTCAGAAATTTCTCTCCGAAATCGGTTTGAACAGCAAAATTCTGACCAATAACGGCGTGCATATGTTATATGCGTCGACAAAAGGTAAAAAAACCGCAAAAATCATGTTGCAATCGCACGTCGACGTCGTGCCGGCGGATGAAAAATTGCGCCGCACCGCGATCAAAAACGGGCGGATTTATGGTCGCGGCGTGCGCGATATGTTGTTTTGCACCGCAAGCTACCTTAAATTTCTCTATGATCAGAAAGATAAATTGGATGATTTGGACCTCAGTTTGTGCCTCACCGGCGATGAGGAAGTAGGCGGCGCGAATACCGTGCCGCACCTCTTAAATCAAGGTTATTCCGCCGATGTTGTATGGTTATCCGACGCCGGCAACCGTCCCGACGAGTTGGTCGTCAGCGCCAAGGGCGGCTATAACTTTGATTTGATCATTCACGGCACCGCGCATCACGGTTCGCGCCCCTGGGAGGGCGACAATGCCGCGGAAAAACTGATCCGATGCCTCCGAAGTTTTTTAAGTGCATTTAAAAAACCTGCGAACGATGTTTCGACCTGTACGATCACCGAGTTGGACGCCGGCGACTCTATTAACAAGGGTCCAGCGACCGCTCGCGCGCACCTTGACATACGCTATACAAATTTAAATGAACTTAAAAAATATCAGAAATTGGTCGCGGATTTGTGCGAAAAATGGGGCGGGGAAGTCCAAAATCTCCTCGTCCTGCCGAATTACACGGTTGATCCGAATTCTGAACTGATCCAGAAATATTTGACCATCAATGAATCGATAACCGGTGAAAAGGTGCGGTTCATTGCGGTCAGTGGTTCGTCGGACGCGCGCTATTTTAGCCAAAAAAACATCCCCGTCATCATGACGCGCCCCCTGAGTCACGGGTCGCACAGTGACAACGAATGGGTGGATCTGGATTCGTGGCGAATTTATTACGAAATCCTCACAAAGTACGTACTCGAAATCGCTGCGGCAAAAAAATAATTGTGGTACAATATTTCTCATGATCCCACGATTCATTAGCAGCAGCACCTATTACACCTTGTATTTTTTCGCGAAACGATCGGTTTGGCGCAAAATGAAAATTACTGAGCATGGCAAAAAAAATATTCCGCGAAAGGGCGCGGTGATTTTCGCAGCAAATCACATTAAGGACCTCGATTCGGTGATGATTTGCGGCGCGGCACGGCGACCGACGCACTTTTTTGCCAAGAAAGTTTTGTTTATGGGCGGGAAAAAATTAAGTTTGAAAGCCGTCACGATGATCATGAAAATGACCGGACAAATTCCGGTCAAGCCCGGCGACAAGGAGTTGAATGATCGCGCGTTCGCCATGGCGGAAACTTTTTTGAAACGCGGGGAAGCTTTCGCAATCCACATCGAGGGTACACGCACCAACGACGGCAAACTGCACAAACCGAAACTTGGTTTTACGAAGGTTGCCTTTAACACGCACGCCCCGATTGTACCCGTGGCGCTCACATACAACCGACACCCGTCAGTGCATTTCGATAAACCGATCCCGTATGACGAATATAAAGATTGGGACGCCGAATTTCTCGGCGACGAGGTAACCCGCCGCATCGCGAAGATGAGCGGTCAGGAAATTTCTCCCGAATTCTCGGAACTAATCAACAAAGGCGACACCGTCGTCCTCGAATCCCTGATCAAAAAGGGCGGAAAACCATCGTAGCACATCGTCATTGCGAGCAACGCGAAGCAATCCCGTCATAGATTAAGATTACTTCGCCGCTAAAGCGACTCGCAATGACAGTAGCATATTTCGGAACATACTGAAAAATCCACCTCTGTTAAAATTGGAACATACTGAAATTATTACACCAAACTACCACCTTGTCATCCTGGTGAAGGTGAAATGATCCGTGAAAGTTTACTTTTAACGGATCATGAGCCGGAAGAGCCGAAGGCGATACTTGTTTCAGGATCAAACATACAAAATAGACCCCGAAACGAGTTCGGGGTGACATTGCTTTTTTAACCAAAGTGTGATATAATCACAAGAGCAATCGTAATGGAAGGGATCTTATGGCAGAAAGATATAATTCACAAGGTGTGTGGGAGAAAAAAACTGAATTCACCATACCGACGATGAGCGAGGATGAGATCGCCGCCGCCGCAGAGTTAGTGGAGGCTAGCAGTATTCAAACCGCCGATCCCCGGGGTTGGGTTGGCGAGCAAACGGAAAAGGTTCAGAATCGCGCCAGAATCCTACATGAAAACGATTTAGATTTCGACGATGCGGGTATTTTGATCAACATTAGCGATCGTCATCTCTCGATTGATGCCCTAATGGAAGTGATGCGAGGCAAGGGTTTACTGTCCGATTTTCCAAACAATACGCCCGATTACATTAAAAAATATGCAACGCGACAAAACATATCATCAGGCGGCGTTTTAGTGGCAAACAAAGAAGCCAATATGTTTGGTATGCCTCAAAGCGACATGGAAATGCATATCACCAGGGCAAGCGCGAAAATCATCGCGATATCCGGCGACCTAGCACTTATTCAATTAGGCGTGATGCCGACGTTGCAACTATACCATCAGTCAGCCGCCGTACGCGACGGTGCGATTGGCACAAAAGTTTATACGCCGGATCGTGTCACCTACAGCACCATCGCAAATGTCGGACGTTGTGGTAATAATAACCAAACATATCTGAACAATTCGAGTGGTGACGAATCCTATTATTGCGGCACGCGCGCCGCGGTAGTGGAAAGAAGAGCCATTAGACATTACGAAGGTTCTCCTCCTTGGTTAGATTAAGTGAATTCAGTATCTCACCCTTTTCTTTTATGGGAAGAATTACTTACTTTATTTTTGCTTTTCTATTTGTCGGGCGAGTCGCGCGTGGAATATTATCTTCCACGTGGTTGTTACATACTGAAAAAACCACCCCTGTTAAAACAGTTACATACTGAAATTATTTCGCCGGTTTCGGCATGTAGAGTTTGATGTTGCTCGTTACACGGCGGGTTTTGATGTCGCGGATGTTTTTGGTTTCGAAATCTTCGCCGTCGACCATGACGCTGATTTTGCGGATTGGGGTTTCGAAATGAAATTCCGCCGTTTCGCGGCGTTCCGCCGGCAATCCGCGCACTGTCCAACCAATGATGGTTGGGATATCGACGAACGGTTTACCCTTGATGTTGGCACTCACGACCGCGAAATCGTTGCCGTAATACAAATTCTTAACAATCTTACCGTCCAAACGCGGGAACCACAGACCGCCCAACCGCCCGAGCAGCGCCGCGATGACGCTAAACTGATGTTTGATACCGTCCTGATCCACGTATGCCGGCACGCCGGCGTCGGGTTTTTTGGTGGCTTCCTGTTTATAATATTTCAGAATTTCGAGAGGGACATTGGTTTTTTTACCCGTGATTTTGTTGGCGCGTTGCACACGATCGTCCCACGCCCCGATATTCGCGAGATGTCCGATGCTCCATTCGTGCAGCGCATAACGAAAATGTTTGCCGTTGATAATCAAATCGATCGGGCGATAATCAATCGCCGGCGAATTGATGTGATTCACGATGTCGAGCGCAGTTTCGCGCGTCATAAACGAACCAACCGCATCATTGCTCTGTCCGAGCGGCAACAGCGCCAAATTGACTTTTTGACCGCCGGCGAGCAACCCGTTCAAGACCGTACTCAACGTCCCGTCGCCGCCCGCCGCCAACACCGTGTCGCCATCTTTAATTTCTTTGCCCTTGGCGATGAATTTAATGGTCTCGTCGGGGTTGGATTTGACGTGAATGTATGTGACCTTATCGCCAGTTTCCTTGCAATACTGATTCAGGGGATTTGACACAAATTTATCGAATTCTTCGGACCGCGTGCTTTGGTTGTTGTGAATGACCACAAAATTTCGTTTTTCCATGATAAGCATTTTAACATAGATTTATGGTAAAATATATATTATGAAAAAGAAGATTTTGACAGGCGATCGTCCGACAGGGAAATTGCACCTCGGACACTACGTGGGATCACTCAAAAACCGCGTGGAATTACAAAATTCGGGCGAATACGATTCGTTCATCATGATCGCCGACACGCAAGCGTTAACCGACAACGCGCGAAATCCGGAAAAAGTTCGCGAAAATGTTTTAGAAGTCGCACTCGATTATTTAGCGGTCGGCATTGACCCGACGAAATCGACGATTTTCATTCAATCGCAAATTCCGGCGCTGTCCGAACTGACGATGTATTACATGAATTTGGTCAGTTTATCGCGGGTTTTGCGCAATCCGACCGTGAAAACCGAAATCTCGCAAAAAGAATTCGGCGAGGGCGTACCCGCCGGTTTCGCAATGTACCCGATTTCGCAAGCCGCCGACATCACCGCGTTTAACGCCGATTTAGTTCCAGTCGGCGTCGATCAACTGCCGATGATCGAACAAACCCGTGAAATCGTGCGATCATTCAACGCGATTTACGGCGAAGTTTTAGTCGAACCGGACGCGATAATTCCTGAGACCGAAACCGCTAAACGTTTGCCCGGCATTGATGGGAACGCAAAAATGTCGAAATCTTTGAATAACGGGATTTATTTGAGCGATGACGTCGAAACTTTGCGTGCCAAAGTCATGTCCATGTACACCGACCCCGACCACATTCACGTCGACGATCCAGGTAAAATCGACGGCAACACCGTGTTCACCTATCTCGACGTTTTCGCGTCCGACGTGGCGAAAGTCACCGAAATGAAAGAACACTACCAGCGCGGCGGTCTGGGCGACGTGGTCGTGAAAAAATATTTATTCGAAGTTTTGAACGATTTACTAACCCCAATCCGCACCCGCCGCATCGAATTCGCCCGCAACCCCGCGGCAATCTACGAAATATTGCGCACTGGTTCCGAAAAAGCCAACCTCGTCGCAAACGAAACCCTACAAAAAGTCCGCGCAGCGATCGGGATTGAATATTTTAAGGAAAAAAAATGAAATTGTATTTCGTTCGGCACGGCGTAACGGATTGGAATATCGAAAAAAGAAGAAGTGGACAAACCGACATTCCGCAATTAGTCGATGAAGGGCGCAAACACGCCAGACAGGCGGGCGAGAAGTTGAAAGACTCTAAAATAGACGTAATCTTTGTTTCGCCATTAAACCGCGCTCACGAAACTGCTGAAATTATTAACGAATATTTGAACGCAAAAATCATTGTTCGCAACGAACTTATCGAACGAGATTTTGGAAACTTTGAGGACAAAAAGGCAACTGCCGACGAATGGGACAAGTTTTGGGATTATAATAATCCATCGACAACCGGCGAGAGCATACAAGATTTATTTAAGCGCGTTCACGATTTTATTGACGAAATTAAACGCGAATATACCGATAAAAATGTACTTATTGTGAGCCACGGCGGACCTGCTCGTGCGGTTCGTTTTTACTTTGAAAAAATGCCTGCCGACGGAAAAATAGTAGAATTTTGCCCACCGAACTCTGAAATTTTGGAATATGAAATAAAGGATTAATAAAAAATGACCAAACTCACCGAAATCCCCGGCATCGGCAAAACAATCGCGACGAATTTGGCACGGATTAATATTACGACGGTTGAGGATTTCGCGAATCAAAACGCACAGGAACTCTACGAAAGATGGTGCGTGACGGCGCAAAATCCGTCCGATTTGGATCGTTGTGTTTTGTATGTTTTTCGCGAGGCGGTTTATTTCGCGAACGGTGGACGCGATCCGGAAAAATTGAAATGGTGGAATTGGAAAGATGCGCAATGAGACTCGATAAATTTCTCGCCGAAAAGTATCCCGACACCAGCCGGGCGATTTTTCAGAAGTTAATTGACAGCAAACGCGTGGATATTAACGGTGCGAAAGCGACCAGTGTCCGGCAAAACGTGTCCGAAACTGATGAAATCGTAGTGCAGCATTTTCCGCATCAATTGACTTTTGCGGACGAAATCGCCGATTTCGCAAAAAACGTGATTTACGAGGACGAAAACGTCGTGGTCGTCAATAAACCCGCGGGCATTTTAACGCACATGAAGGGCAGTGTTGCGGACGAATTTACAGTGTCGGATTTTGTAAAGAGCCGAATGATGAAGTCGTCTACTGTTTTTTCTGAATCCTCCTCACGAAAATGCGTCAATGGAGCCGCCAAAGTAACAGGGTCCCCCGTAGATGGGGATGTCACCCCGCGCGAATCGCTTGACGCATTACGGGATGAAGAAAAAATGGTAGACGATTTCGATATATTCACCAAATCCAACCGCCCGGGCATCGTTCATCGCCTCGATCGGGCGACGAGCGGAGTGTTGATCGCGGCGAAAAATCCGAAAGCACAAAATCTGTTGCAAAATCAATTTCAGGATCGCAAAGCCCACAAAACTTATCTGGCACTGGTCGAAAAAGCACCCAAACTCATGGAGGCAAAAATCGATCTGCCAATCGGACGCAATCCAAAACAACCATCCGAATTTCGTGTTGATTCGAATGGCAAAGCGGCGGTGACGAACTATAAAGTCGTTCAAACCTTTGCGGACGGATCGGCGCTAGTCGAGCTGAAACCGCTGACCGGTCGAACGCATCAGTTGCGCGTTCATTTGAGTTATATCAACGCGCCGATTGTCGGTGACGCGGTTTATAATGTCATTGCGAGCAAAGCGAAGCAATCTAATCCAGATCGCCACGGCGACGAGTCGCCTAGCGATGACAAACAGAGAATGTTTCTGCACGCCAAAGAATTAGAGATCACCATCCCGGGCGAACCGAACAACGAGCGCAAGATCTTCACCGCGGATTTGCCGCAGGATTTTCAGGACGAAATTGCACGGCGCGGCAGCAAATGATATTATTGTTCGCGCGTGCTGGAATCAGGGTTGGATGCAGAAAGCGTGAATAAGACCTAAATATTGTTGTTTATTCACGTAAAGTATGCTATAATGGAATTATGATAAATCAAGTAACAAAAGATAAGATCAAACGGCTCGCCGAAGAATATCGGGCGATTATCGCCGTCAAAAAGCATGCGATCAAGGAAATTGCTTTGAGCGAGATCCCCGAAATGGTATATAACTCCAACGCCATTGAAAATTCTACTCTTACACTTGAAGACACCGAGGATATTATTATTCGCGATATGGTAAAACGCGACCATGATGTGCGTGAGATTTATGAGGCGAAGAATTTAGCAAAAATCACGGAATATTTACTTAAAAACCCAAATGAAACACTTTCGGTTGATTTGATGCTATCTCTCCACAAAACCCTCCTAACCGATATTCGTGATGATTACGCTGGGCGTTTTCGCTATGCCAAAGAATGGGTACGAGTTGGCGCACATCTTGGTGCGAACCCCGACTTTGTTTCGGGGCTGACTAGCGAGTTGGTTGCGAAATATAACGACGAGGATGACACTTATTTCCTTGATAAAATTGCATATTTCCATGCTGAGTTTGAAACGATTCACCCCTATCCTGATGGTAATGGGCGCATGGGCCGCGTGCTGGTCAATCAGCAATTACAAAAGCTCGGGCTTCCGCCAATCGTAATCCAGAGCAAAACGAAGTTTACTGATTATTACCCGCTGTTTGACAAATATTCTCAAACTACAAAATACGATGGTTTTACGGAACTGTTCGCAAGTCTGCTCATTGAATCGCTGCACCGCCGAATCGCATTGTTGACCTCACCAAAAATTATCCCATTGACCGAATGGACGAAGAATAATGAGGTGGCTGGGAATATCGCCAATAACAAGGCGCTTCGTCAAACTATTCCAGCATTCCGTTTGCGAGGGAGGTGGATGATTGCGAGCGAGTTCAAGGAGGAGGCAAAATGAGCATCCAGTCTGCACCGCGCAAGATTACGACTTTTATGCTTTGATAGGGGGCTTACACAAGATGAATTTTGTGATATAATACCTATGTAATTTTATGGGGCGGCAAATCAGTTGGCTAAAGTACGGGTCTTTTAATTCTATGTAAAAGGAGGGTATTTATGAAAAGAGTTTTAATTTGCGCAGCGATATTAATCGCAGGTTTGGTCGGGGCGTATTTCCTGATCCCGCCAAACAAAACCGACGAAACAAACCAAAACAGCGCAAAAAACGACACGTCAAAAACCGAATACAAAAAAATCTCCGCTAGCGAAGCCAAAGCGTTGATGGACTCCGGCGATCCTTACGTTCTGCTCGACGTGCGATCGTTGGACGAATTTAACGAACAACATATCGATAGATCCCGAATAATCCTAATCCCCGACAGCGTCATCGCCGAACGCGCCGCAACCGAATTGCCGGACAAAAATATCCTGACCATCGTTTATTGCCGCAGCGGTGTCCGGAGCGCCAAAGCCGCCCGGCAACTCCTCGACATGGGTTACACCAACGTCCGCGACCTCGGCGGGATCATCGATTGGCCGTATGAAACTATTGGCGAAATAAGAGATTAAAGATGATGTTTGACGACCTGATTCTACATCCGAAATCGCGCGCCGCAATTGAAAGTTATTTAAAGCAGCCGACGCACGCGTTATTGTTGACGGGAAAAAACGGTGTTGGCTTAGGAACGATCGCGAAAGTATTAGCGCGAGAAATTGCTGGCGCGAACGTTGTGGTGATTGAACCGCAACTGCACAATCAACAGAAAACCGCCAACATCAACATTGACGATATTCGCGCATTACACGAAATGACGCGGGCGCGGCGGCGTGATAATTTGATGATCGTCATTGATAATGTCGATCAAATGACCAACGACGCACCGCAGGCTTTTTTAAAACTGCTCGAAGAACCGACACCGAATGTTTTTTACATTTTAACATCGCACAACATCGTGCAATTGCCGGAAACAATCCGTTCGCGCACACAAATAATTGAGATTTTGCCACCGCCCGCCGAGATGTGCGATATCTCGTCATTCTGCGCGCAGTCGCAGAATCTAGTCAAAAAAATGGATTCTGCGATTTCTGACGAAACGCAGAATGACAATAAGATCTTTAAAATAACCGCCGAAAAGCGCGCCCAAATCCAATTTCTCGGCGATCGAAAACCGGCGGAAATCGTGCAGCTCTTGACCGACGAACAGTATTTCCGCGATCGCGCCACCGCGATGAACACGGCAAAAAACTTTGTCGCGGGCAACATTCCAACGCGCCTAAAAACCGTCGCCGCAACCACGGCGCGCGAAACTGCGATTGATTTGGCGCAAAATATCGCGAAACTCATCACCTTAACCGCACCCAGAGTCAAAAATCCAAAAACTGTTGTTGAGAACCTAGAACTAGTCTCCAGCACAATCGACAATTTAACGCAAAACGGCAACGTCCGTGCCCAACTCACCAACCTCGCCCTGGGTTTGTGAATTTATCATAAAGATGTGTTAAAATCGTGGCACAACGCGTTAGAGTATTACCTAAAGTATCACGAAACGCCGAATTTCGCGGAAATGATTATTGCATGACGAAAATATATCATGGCTGATATAAAAAACTGCGACATTTGCTGTGACATTTTTTTGACGTCTGATCTCTGTTAAAGTGCGACATTTAGTGCGACATTTTGCCAGTCGCCAGATATATGTTACAATGGAAACAAATGTTTGGAATTCTTGCGATTATATTGCTCGGAGCGTTGGTGGTTTTTTGGCGTCCGCGTTCGGATGAACCGCGCAAACCGGCAAAATTGGCAGAACAATTGGATAAATTGTGGGATATTTCGCAAAAATCGATTAGGGAAAAAAAATATTTGCGCGCCGAAAAAGCACTTCTGACATTATTGCGCGTCGACGAACGCAATGCGCGCGCGTACAGCCGATTGGGGATTTTGTATGCCAAACAACAACAGTACGACGATGCGATTGAATGTTTTGAAATCGCGCAATCGCTGCAACCGAGCGCGTCATCGCTGCATAATGTTGGTTTGATTTATTACGAAACGGGCAAGTTGGAAAAAGCCGCCCAAGCGTTCGAGCAGGCGTTATTGATGGAAGAGGACGTCGCGTCGCGCCACATCGCCTATGCCAAAGTTTTGGAGGCGGAGGATCGCACGCCATTGGTTATTCAGCATTTGGAGCGCGCCGTCGAATTAGAACCCAACCCGCAAAGCGTCGGCTTATTGGCGGACGCATTGGAACGCGATGGACAAACTGAACGCGCCGATAAATTGCATTTGATCGCTATCAAAATGGTCGAGAAGGGCAATCGCTCTCGTGTCAAACAACCGGCGAAAGTGCAGATTTAAGCTACTTTTAACTCGTCTAATTTCTGATCCAGAGATTCCAACGTGAAACTACCAACATTGTTCGCGAGTTTTATTGTGCGTTTTCCGGAACTGTCCACACCGCATCGCAAATCAACTTTCGATTGTCTGCCGACAGCGTGCTCGTCATAAAAAGTCACACCCACGGCGCCATTTTTACCAAAAAATTCTTCGTGAAAGTAAACCGCATGTTCAGTTTGTTTAACTGCGTCCTGCTTCGGTCCGGCTTTTGCCAAACAACATCCAACCTTACCGACCTGATGCCAACATTCGCAACCATTACAAATCTCCGGGATGGTGAGGCTTTCTTTTGTCATTAGTCTTCTTCCATTAGTTGAACAATTGTTGTTTCGTTTTCGTGCGGTTCCAATTGAAATTCGCCGCCCTCATTTACGAATTTTATCGTGCGTTTGCCAGTTTCTTTGTCCACACTACAATCTATAACAGCAGAACCGTCAACATAATCGCCGTAACCTTCGTAAAAACTGCTGCTTAAATCATTGCCATTGCCAAACCAATTGCCAAACCAAAACTCTTCTTGAAAACCAACCTCTCCATATCCATCCTGTTTCGTGAGTTTGATTCTGTCTTGTTTTAGCCCCGCTCTCGCCATGCAAAGCCCGACCTCGCCAAGTTGTTGCCAGTATTCGCAACCCTCACATATCTCCGGACCAGTAAAAATCTCTTTCTCTTGTTCCATAACATATCCTTCTGATTATAGTTTACCGCATATTACGAATTTCGTCAAATTTTTGCATACAAGTTGCGCACAAGACAGTCTTCCTAGCAAAATGAAAATGGGTAGATTTCAGGTTTTTTTCTGCGCGAGAAGACCGTCTTGTACGCAACTTTTACATTTATGTTAAAATAGTTTCATGACAACGATCCGGGAAATCGAAATTCATGCGCGAAACATGCGCGAAAATATCGTGCGTATGTTGGTTGCGGCAGGTTCGGGACATCCGGCGGGAGCGCTCGGTTTGGCGGATATTTATGCGGCATTGTTTTTCGATGTTTTGCATTACGATCGTGATAATCCCGAGTCGCCCGATCGTGATATTTTGGTGATCAGCAACGGTCACACTGTGCCAGTTTTTTATGCGGCGCTCGCGGAAATTGGCGCGATTCCGGAATCGGAATTGTTGACCTTGCGCAAATTCGGTTCGCGCTTACAGGGACATCCGGAACGAAAAAGTTTACCCTGGATCGAAACCACCTCCGGTCCGCTCGGTTGCGGTTTAAGCCAGGTGGCGGGAATGGCGTATGCGTTGAAGTATTGGAAAGTGAGCGGAGCGAACCTTACTTCCGCGCGACTATCGAAGGACGGCGAGAGAGTCAGTGAGAAAACCCGTGACGACGGGCTTGACGAACGGCGTGGGAGTAATGGTTCGGCACGCGGACTACAGCGTTTTGTTTACTGTATGGTCGGCGACGGCGAATTGGACGAAGGTAATAATTGGGAGGCGCTAATGTTCGCGGCAAAAAACCGCTTGGGCAACCTGATCGCGGTGATCGACCGCAATCACATTCAAATCGACGGCGACACAGAGGATGTCATGCCGCTCGAACCACTGGACGATAAATTCCGCGCGTTTGGTTGGCAGGTCATTCAAATCGACGGCAACAATCCCGAAAGTTTCATCGACGCTTGCGCCATGGCGCGCGCTGAAACCGATTGCCCGACCGCAATTTTGGCGTACACCGTCCCGGGCAAAGGCGTGAGTTTTATGGAAAACGACTACACATGGCACGGCAAAACACCGAACCCCGAACAGGCGCAAAAAGCATTGAACGAGTTGGAGGCGGAAAAATTATGACATATAAACTAGATGAAAAAATTTTATCAGGCGAGCCGAATCAGGATTCCACGCGCGCCGGTTTTGGGCGCGGATTGGTGACAGCGGCGCGAAATGATGAAAATGTGGTTGGATTGTGCGCGGATCTGACCGAATCCGTGCAAATGCACAAATTCGCCGAGGAATTTCCCGAACGTTTTGTCGAAATCGGCATCGCGGAACAGAATTTAGTCACGGTCGCATCGGGCATGGCGCATGTCGGCAAAATTCCGTTCGCGGCGAGTTATGCGGCGTTTAATCCGGGACGAAATTGGGAGCAGATCCGCACCACGATCGCATTGAACGATGTGCCGGTCAAGATTATCGGATCGCATGCCGGCTTGAACGTCGGTCCAGACGGCGCAACGCATCAAATGTTAGAGGATATCGCGTTGATGCGGGTTTTGCCGAATATGGTCGTCATCGCGCCCGGCGATGCGGTCGAAGCCGAAAAAGTCGCCGTCGCCTGCGCGCGGGATTCGCGCCCGAATTATATCCGTTTAACCCGTGAAAAATCGCCGACGTTTTCCGCGTCCGATGCGCCATTTGAAATCGGCAGAGCCTATATTCTGCGCGAAGGTTCGGATGTTGCTATTTGCGCCACCGGCACGATGACCGCGCAAGCGTTAATCGCGGCGGCGGAGTTGGAAAAACAGGGAATTTCCGCGGAAATTATCCACGTTCCGACCATCAAACCGCTCGACGAAACAACGATCCTGAAATCCGCACGTAAAACCGGCAAAGTTATCACCGTCGAAGAACATCAAATCGCTGGCGGGTTCGGTTCGGCAATTGCGGAGCTGCTGAGCGAGCGCTACCACGATGTCATCCCGAGCACAGTCGAGGAATCCGTGCAATCAACCAAAGATTCTTCGTCTTCACTTTGTTCCGCTCAGAATGACAAGTTTTTACTACATCGCATCGGCATCAACGACCAATTCGGTCAATCTGGCACGGCGGAAGAATTACTAAAACATTATGGTTTGACGGCGGAAAATATCGTGTCCACGGCGATCGAACTTGTTCAAAATCGCTCAAACTGATACAATATAAACGTAAATTTAATAAAGGAGGGAAGTCATGACTATTGGTGAAATTCGCGAACGGACGCTCAGGGCGCGGCATTTGATGGATCGGGCGCGTCGCCAGCATTTCGCGGTGGGGGCGTTTAATGTTGATGATCAGGAAACTTTGCGCGCTATCGCTGCCGCCGCCAAAAAAATGGATTCGCCGGTGTTGGTTGAGCTGTCGAAGGACGAAGTCGAAGCGATGGGCATCGAAAATATGCGCAATATGGTGGATAATTATCGACGCGAACTTGGCATTGAAATGTACATAAACCTCGATCATTCGCCGACCGTCGAAGCGTGCAAACGCGCTATTGACGCCGGTTTTGAATTCATTCACATCGATGTCAGCCAAGCCAATCATGACGCCACCGACGCGGAGATTATCGCCGCCACTCGCGAGGTCGTTGAATACGCCAAATTCACCGGCGCAATCGTCGAATCCGAACCGCACTATTTCGGCGGATCGTCCAATTTACACACTGAAAAATTCGATTATGACGAGATCAAGAAGACCTTTTCAACCCCCAACGGCACGAAAAAGTTCATCGACGCGACCAGTATCGACACTTTTGCGGCAGCGATTGGCAACCTGCACGGCAAATATCCTGTGCCAAAAAAATTGGATTTGGATCTATTACAGGAACTCCGCGACACCATCAAAGCCAACATTTCGTTGCATGGCGGATCCGGCACGCCATTACACTATTTCGAATCAGCCGCCCAAATCGGCGTGTCGAAAATCAATATTAACAGCGATATGCGCGTCGCCTATCGCACTACACTCGAAAAAGTTTTGGCGGAGAATCCGAATCAATACGCCATCGTCAAATTGATGGGCGAAGTCCGCGCTGCCGTCCAAAAAGTCGTCGAGGAGAAAATCGGCGCCTTCGGATCGGCAGGGAAGGCAGTTTTGTGAAAAATTTAACATTTTTAACAGTTGGGGCGGCGACGCAGGATATTTTTATGAGTCATTCGCCGGAACTCGTACCGATGTGCGAAAATCCTGAGGATTGTTTTTTCAATATTCCGCTCGGTGCGAAAATTAACGTCAATAAAATCAATTTTGCCACTGGCGGCGGGGCGACTAACGCGGCGACGACGTTCGCGCGCAATGGTTATCACACCTATTTTATGGGGGCGATTGGCAAAGATCCGGCGGGTGCGTCGGTTTTAGCGGATTTGGATCAGGAAGGTGTCGACACGACGTTTTTGTCGTTTAATGGACGCTATAATACCGGCACGTCGGTGCTGTTGCTCGCGCCGAACGGGGAACGCACGATTTTGACTTATCGCGGAGCATCGACGCACTATCATGCGGAGGGTTTTGATTTGAGCCACATTGAAAAACTCGATTGGTTGTACGCCTCGACCCTGAGCGGGCATTTCGAAATCCTTGATCAATTATTCCGCGACACCCGCAAAAAAGGCGTGAAAATCGCGTTTAATCCTGGGAAAAAAGAACTTGCCGATCCCGCGAAATTAAAACCCTTATTATCGGACGTTGAAGTATTATTAGTCAATAAAGAAGAGGCGAAACAGATCGTCGCCGGCGAGACTTGCGAGGAATTATTGTTGCATGCGCGGAATTTTTGCCCAATCGTAGTGATCACGGATTCGGTCAACGGGGCATGGGCGTCGGACGGCGAACAAATTATTCGCGCGGAATTATACGACGATCGCAAATCGCTCGACCGCACCGGTGCGGGCGATGCGTTCGGATCAGGTTTCGTCACCAAATACGCCGCGGGCGCGAAACTCCGCGATGCGATTCATTTCGCCTCCGCCAACGCCTCGTCCGTCGTCATGAAAATCGGCGCAAAAGCCGGCATTTTGGACGCGCGCGATACGGAATTAAATCCGATGAAAATCACCGTGAAAACTATTTCCTAAATTTGTTTTGTCACTCGTTTCGGTTATGCTATAATATTTACCATGGACGAGGCTGAACGCCAGCGGCGATTTCGCGACGCAGATGAAAAGAATACCGAAAAGCGGGCAGTGATTTTAGGTGTGCATTACATCGACATGCGCGGGCGCGAGGACGACATGCCGCTCGTCGACGGGATCATGAGTATTCACGATATGTATCATTACCGCATGATTCCGCTCGAATATAGCAATGAATTGAATCGCACAACTTATGGCATCACATTGTCGACGCCGGAAACTCGGTTAAAAGAACTGGGCGAAGAAGCGGAGCAAACCGCCGCGATCGTATCCTTTAACCTGATTTCCGATTCAGCATTCCGCGCGCTCATGAAACGTTACGACCCGCCCAAGGAAGTGCATTACGAAAATGTCGAAATCACCGATGAAGACATGACGTCGAACACCACAAAAGTGACGATTTCAGAAGTTTCCGAAAACCTGAACCAGGTCCGCAGCGATGATATTTTGAGTTATTTAGTTTTCCAGGCGGACAGTTTGGGCGCGAGCGATATTCATTTGGAAAATCAGCGAAATAATGTACGCGTGCGGCTGCGGATCGACGGCGCATTGCACGAAATTGCCGACATTAGCCACGATAAATATCGCGAATTATTTTTCGCAATCGCCAGTGCCGCGAACTTATCGACCGCGTCGAAAGAAGCGCAATCCGGACATATCGTGCGCGAAATCACGCTCGATGACGCGAAAAAATTCGGTGAGGATGTCGACGAGGAAACTTACCAAAATCACACTTTGAATATGCGTATCGAAACTGTACCAACGTCGTATGGACAGGACGCCGTGATTCGTTTGTTTAATTTTAGCTCCGAAATGTTAAAAATGGATGTTTTAGGTTTGAGCGACGACGAACGCGCTGAACTCGATAAAGTTGTTTCGCATCCAAACGGCATGGTCCTGGTCGTTGGACCGACCGGCGCGGGTAAATCCACGACGTTGTATTCCATAATCAACGCATTGAACGATCCTTCGCGCAAAATCTTAACATTGGAGGACCCCGTTGAATTCGACATTCCCGGCGTCGTACAAGTTCCGATCGACACCACGCACGATCAATCGTTCGCGGACAATGTACGCACGATTTTGCGGCTCGACCCCGACATTGTGATGGTCGGCGAAATTCGCGATCCCGACACCGCCCACGCCGCGATCCAGGCGGCGATAACGGGGCATTTGTTGCTCGCAACACTCCACGCCAACGACGCGGCGGCGGCATTCGCACGCATTATCGACATGATTGGCGTTAATCCGGTTTTTGCAACATCTATACGATTGGTTATCGGTCAGCGTTTGGTGCGCCGACTCGACGACGCGACAAAAATCGAATACGAACCGACCGATGCCGAAAAAAAATACATTTCCGACGTTTTGGCGGATTTGCCGGAAACGTTTGAAAAACCTGATCTCGAAAATATTCGTTTATGGAAACCCGGAAAGTCAGAAGAAAATCCATTCGGTTACCGCGGACGTATCGTCTTAATGGAACAACTGATCGTCAATGACCGCATCGCCGGCTTCTTGCGCGGCGACGCCCTCAACATCTCGGCAAAAGAAATCGCCCGCGTCGCCCACGACGAAGGCATGGTCACCATGTTGCAAAAAGGCATCCTGAAATGCCTCTCCGGCGAAACCACCTTGAGCGAAATAAATCGCGTGTTGTAAATAAAATTCTGGCTATTGCGTTATCATACAGATTTTGCTATAATGGTCGCGTGCTTATGGGGCTTGCCCTAGAACCGACCAAGGTCAAATCTCCTAAGTCTGGAAAATAAGCACGTTAAAGCGCACCTCGACAGAGGTGTTTTTTAATATTTCATAATACTCTGAAAATAATGATGACCCTTTTCGCCGACCTTGCGGGTGACAACCTGAACACGTGCTGCGTCTTTACCAACCTTCGCTTCCAAGGCGTAATAGGTTACTCTAACTTCTTTGCCACCGATCACTTCATAACGCTGACGAATTTCGGTCTCGCGTTCGCAACTCCTGATAACTGGCGCTATCAAGGGCACTAAAATTAGCCGATTAAAAATTGTTTTGTTTTCACGGCGATGTTGACCCTTAAAAATCAAGTGTTAAAACCAAACATGTTAAAATAAACTTTGTCACCAATAGCGCTTGATTGCACGGGGCGCAATCTACTATATTCTAACCGGTATTTTTTCACAATATCGGTGATCGGTATTTTTTCCATTGGCTATATTTTAGCATAAGTTAGCCAAAATTTTAGGTCTTTACACGCAAGCATTAACGCTATATAATATATACGAGTAAAATGAAGGGAGGAAATAATGTCACAGTTCGATGATATAATTGCGCAGAGGGAAGCCGCCGCAGATTCGGCAGCACCGCCACCACCCAGAAATAAAAAGTTGACAAAATTATTGTTATGCGTAGGAATCCCTGTTGTCGTGCTGGCGGTCGGGATTTCTGTGTTTTTTCAGTATTTTGAGATAGTTCGAAAAGAAGACAGCGTCATCGCCAATGACCAATCCGTGTGTGACGCATTAGCTCAAGAATATGTCACGGCATACAGAAATGGATATGGCGATAATAATTTCAATAACACAGAAAAGGTTAAGGAGCTAGCCAATAAGGTTCCCAACACCGACCAAGCCAAAAAAGAAGCGAATTGTCAGTTCTTTAAAATGTACGACGCTGAAATCAACCACGACTTCGAAAGGGCACTGGAATTAGCTTATTCCATAAAGACATTGTTAGACGAAGGCTCGCATCTGGATGCTAGAATGCCATTGCCTGGCAACATAGATGACATAATACGTGGAATCGAGTCACAAGTCCAACATGCGGACGACCCAATTGGAGGCAGCGGTGCTTAGTCGTGTTAGATCGCACACTAAGGGTTTCATTTTGGCCATGTTAATAATGACGGTTGCATTAGTGACCGTTCAGAGATGTGGTGCTGCTACAAGCATAACGTTTGGAAACCCAACTAATGATTTCCCGTCTACCGGTTGCGGCACGGGTACTACACATAATTGGAAAAATACGGCAATTTGTTATGGCAACAATATTAGTAGTTCGTATAGAGCATTTCCAGAAAATGATCCGGATTACGCTTGGTTTAGTTTTATAGCCGCAGCTCATAGAGGACCAGGGAACGAGAACACGGGTGGCAGCGTAAGCGTGAAGGTGAATTTTACAGGCGACGTTACTACAAGTTCGACGTGTATAAGTATCGTTGAATATCCGAACACTAGAGTGACTGAGGTTGTCATTGCCAATGGCACTGGTGGTGGTAGCAAGGGTGTATATGGTACGCAATATACGGAAGAAGCTTGGAGAACAAACAACAGTCGAGTCAGATTTAATACTAGAAACTGTCCTATAAATAATTGGTATAAGGTTTGCGCAACACTCAAAACAGTCCCTGTCGCACCAGTATATATAGAAGGTAGCATTTCTACTATATCCCACCTGTGTATAGAATTTCGTAAAACTAGTACTGGCGATCCTCAACCGCCACCACCACCCCCGCCCGCGCAATCCTGGAATATTGTCGCCTCAACTAATTCATCCCCATCAAGGTGGAGTGATGTATATCCTGGCACGCAAATAACTTGGACACATAATGCCTGGAATAGTGGTCCAAGCACTACTACTGCCCGAAGTAATTTGACAGTGAGCCATGACGGCGGATCATTCTTTATGCCACAGTCGAAGACAAACGGTTGTTATAACGATTCATATGGGTCTGGATATATATATAGCGGTGCAGTCGTAGGTAGTAATACATACCCGCAAGTGTCCTGCGTAGAATGGTTCACGCCCAACGATAGCGACGTAGAAAAAACATTCTGTTCAAAAATAATAATGAGTCCGAGTAGCCAAAACGGTGGTTCATACTCCTCCGAGCCTAGTTGCATAAGAGTAATCCGACCCATCAACTTCACCGTCCAGCCCGAGAGCAAGGTCGTTATCAATAAGAAAAGTACTACATTGAGCAACTATGGCGGAACATGGTCGTCGACCAACGAAACTCAGAACGCGCGACCAGGAGACAGCGCAACAATATCGCACCGTCTATGTCAAAATGGGCCGACCGTAACTAATACTTCTATATATTTTTATTCATCGTTTAAGGGAGGGTGGGGAAACAGCACTAGACCCACACAGTACCTATCGTATCCCGCATCGACAGGGTGCACGGCATATAATGGAGGAGGCTACTACTTAGACTACACAGAATGGCGTGGTGGTAATCCACCGATAAGCCAGGGTGATGTCGGCAATGAATTCTGCTCAACATTAGTAGCAATACCGCGCTCGTCTTCAAACCCAGGCAGCGTTAATTCTGGGCAACATTGCATAGAAGTTCCCTTCCATTACCCAGGCTGTCTGACATCCAGCAATTGCACCTGGACGGTGTGTAGCAACGATACTACTGGGTCAAGTTGTACAAGCGCCTGTAAAGAAACTAATAGTTGTGTTACCACTACAACTGGCACTAACACCAATATGGGCTTATTTCCAAGAACTACTGGTCCAACTAGCGCCACTTATGACAGTGTGATCACGTTCACATACGACATAACCAACAATGGTCCGACTAAATCTATTGATACTATGAAGACCCGTGCTTATACTTTCATACTAAGCAAAGGTTACGCAACCTTAACGTCCAGCATTAGAGAAAGGACAGGAGTATGGAGCAATTTTGACTATGCGTCATGTGGCAACCGAGTTAATAATAGCTATGCGACCAAAAATTGCATCCAGAACATTCAGAGGAGAGATGAATTGAGTGACTGTGTAGGTGATTTAGCAAGCGAATTATGCACTCTGGGCAAATGGCACGGGACACTTATCAACGTAGGGGTAGGATACGAAGGCAGTCCGCACCGCAGTTGCGAGTATATGGCAGATAATCAATGCAGTGTGGGTGCATATAAGGTAAAAGTTGGGGCCGGCGATTTTGTAAATGTAGCTCCTGGCGATATGATATGTTCATATTTGCTCATTACTGATTGGAGTTATTTTAATGGGTCGCGCGTCTCATCAGTCCTTTCATCGCCAGTCCATTGTGTCGAAATCAGCAAACAACCCCAAATGCAAATTCGCGGGGCAGATTCGTATTCGGGGGCGGCATATTTTGGCGGCCCTGCAACTTCTATCGCGAGCGGAGCAAAGAGTGGATTCGCATCTTTCCCCACCAGCCAAGAACGCCGCGGCAGCTGGTCGCAGTACGGATTATTGAGCAACGGCAACACCAGCGGCAACGGTGGTCCGATCGAACATTTCGGTTCGGCGGGTTGGACGATGAGTACTCATAATACAAAATACAAAAGTGGTTGCAAACTGCAATTTGCCAACACGACCAGTGCAGGCAATAGTAGCGATTGTGGCGGTATCGCCCCTCC